>ENA-UOWE01000181-UOWE01000181.1-activated-sludge-metagenome-genome-assembly--contig:-NODE-181-length-95309-cov-11.969818_pt1 | contig 95309 bp, 88 predicted proteins | sample MGYA00249841_ERZ761562 | MGnify/ENA primary metagenome ERZ761562 (study PRJEB28883, sample SAMN05720200) | activated sludge metagenome | isolation source: Anaerobic digester | place: Japan... | reverse complement strand
AAACTCAAGATCATGGCTCTTCATGAGACAAAGTACGCTTTAGTCGGATGAACCTCTTTTCTGATCGTGAGGTGTTCATGAACGCCCTTCACGCATGGGATGTTTCGCCCTCGGAGGCGATCGAGATTCAGCAATCGCTTGTGAAGCGGATCGTGCGGCGGGGAGATTCAAGCGCCCGCCTGATCGCCGGCATCGATTGTTCGTTCGAAAAAACGACCGGCGAGGCAGCCGATCGCGGAACGATATATGCCGCTATTGTCATCTGGGACAGCAGGACGGGAACGACGGTCGAAGAGGCCTTCTCTGTCATGCCGGCCACGTTCCCGTATGTGCCGGGTCTGCTGACTTTCCGGGAGGGCCCCGCCGTGCTGGATGCCTGGCGCACATTGAAAACGAAGCCGGACGCGGCGATCTTCGACGGCCACGGCATCGCCCACCCCCGAGGCATCGGCATCGCCTCCCACCTGGGCCTCTGGCTCGACCTCCCGAGCATCGGCTGCGCCAAAAGCCGCCTGTGCGGCGAAGCCGAAGAACCTGGCCCCGAAGCCGGCTCGGTGTCGGACCTGCGCCTCGATGACCGCCTCATCGGCAATCTCGTCAGAACCCGATCAAACGTAAAGCCCGTATTCGTCTCAATCGGCCATAAGATTTGCCTGGAAGCCGCCGTCAGGCTCGTTCTTTCATCCTGTCGAGGCTACCGGCTTCCCGAACCCACCCGCCTCGCTCACATTGCCGGAAACCGCTTGCGTTTGGATTGATGGATGGAATAAGCAGCATGCTCCAAAGAAAGGCACAGGCCTCCGAACATATCCGAAGGCCTGTGCGTTGGGGCGAATCTCTTAGAACGTCAGCTCTTCTGAGCGGTAGGGGAGATTCTGGATAATCTTCCAAACCCCTTCTTCTTTGGCCCAGCCAACGACCTTCGTCACAGGTCCCACACTCGCGTTTGCTCCGCTCGTTTTGTTCGTCGCAGTTGCCGAGAAGCTTACCGTCACACTCGCCGTCGTTTCGGTGGTAAAGTTGATGTCCTGAACGCTGAAGGTGTAGGAATTGACAGTCCACTTAGTATACCGATCCTGCATCACCGTCCGGAAATCCTCATATCCATATCCCTGGGGTTTCGGTGAGGCTGTCGAGTCGAGATGTTCAGATATATACATGAGAGCTGTATTCAACGTCTCAGCCGTTTTCAAGTTTTGCTCAACGGCAGTGTTGTTCGTCTTGATAGCGGAATATTCCGTCTGCAGCTTGGTTTTCAGGGCATTAACAAGAGTGGTGATCGCGCTCAGGTCGGTAAGGGTTTTCCCAGCTTCCGGTGCAACCCCGAGCGCGGCTGTGATCGCGGCGACGATTTGCGCCACAACAGCATCGCTCAGCGAAGGCTTATTCGTCTGCTGCCAGGTCAGAAGCGCTTTTGCCGTCGAAATAGAATTCACTTCAATCGTTTTGTCGGCATTGAGCACACCGATATTGTATCGGAAATCAAAGCCATTCTCATTCGTGACCTTGATCAGGACGTCGTCATCAGGAGTGACCGTAAGGGTGAACGAATTTCCGGACAAGGCAACCTGCTCGGAGATCGAGGTTCCCGTTTTTCCATAGGCCCTCGCTTTCAGGCCTGTCGGAATCGCCCCACGAACGGATGCGTTCCAACCTGCAGCAATCGTGTCAGGGCCCGCAACGGTTCCGGTCACCGTATAGGAAGCCGGGGTCGAAGAGCCACCGCCACCGCCGCCACCACAGCCTGTCGAGAGGGTGAGAGCTGCAATAGCAAGAACCAGAAGAAGGAACTTAGAACGCATATTCATACCTCGCTTCAATGGAGTAGTATCCAAATCTGTCGTTTCGAAGGGTGTTGTAGATGGAAGGCAGGGTCTCCGGCGAATACAGGTCCGTCGAGACCGACACGGCGCCGAGGTCCGAGAAGCCCAGGTCGTAGTGACCAACACCGTTCATGAGGACTCCGCCTGCAATACCGACCTGGAGGCGTTTTCCAGCCTTGTAACGGAGAGACCCGGTGAACTCGTGCCGAAGCTGATACAGCTCGGGCTTGCTCGAGCGCCATTCGGCGCCAATGTTGAGGTCTTTATGGTTGAACCAGGACCAGCCCAGCCAGGCCGATTTTGCCTTCTGAACCGTCTGAAAGCTTCTCATGCGCCCATTCGATGCGCCGGCCTGGATGCGTTGCCGATGAGAAACCCAGTGGCGGAGTTCCCAGTATGACTTGTCCGTATCGGCATCAGCAAACTCGATCGTGGCATTTCCGCGAACCGAAGGATACGGGTCGATATAGCGTGTTTCCTTGCCGATCCAGAACTGGGTGCGGGCCGACGAGTCGGCCTGAGCGTGACAGTCCATGCAGGAATTGCGGCTCGGAATATCCGCGCGACTGCGCCAAAGCATTCCTTGAAGCGTATCGACATCGGTGTCGAAATCGAACTTGCTCACGATGCCCTTGAGCCGGGTTTTGATCTCGTCACGCCGGAATTCGATACGGTCGAACAGGGAAATCGCGTGCCCTTCAAGCGTGGCTTTGCCCCGTCTGCCCTGGAACGAGTCCGGGACAACGAGTTTCGAATACTCATGGAATCGCTTGATTCGAATCACCGGTCCATCGTATTCATCGCCATCGTGTGCAACCGTTCCAGAGGCATTTGCCGTCGCAGAAAACAGGCTGCACGCCGCAACGACGAACACCAGCAGAAGCCCTGATAAAATGCGTTTCATCGGGGTCAGATGTTATCACAAAACAGGAGAGAAAGGAAGGTCATCCAGCATCGCACGACAGCGCACTACCGAAGCGACTGTTCTGGTCAGATTTCTCTTGCAGCCCAGGGCGTTCGCCACACAGCTTGAACGTACATGTATATCAATGAATGTACATCACAGATTGAACTGGGACTTGAGGTATGGAAAATCCTGCCAGACCATCCAGCCGTTCGCTTCCTTGCGCCAACCGATCACCCAGTTGACGGGGCCATAAGAGCCCGAGATTCCCTCTGAAGAGGATTTTGGTGATACGCTGAGATACATGCTCACGGTAACCTTTGCCGTCGTCGGTGATGTGAATCTGACGTTCAGCGGGGTAAACGAATAATCTTTGATTGTAAATCGGGTATACCTGTCGTCCGTAACCGAGATGAAATTGCGTTTTGAAATGGTGATTCCTGATTTCGTCGAATGGAGCTGGCTGGAGATATAAACATACACGTCCGAGAGCTTTGCAGGATCTGTGTTTGCAGCAAGAAGAGCCGTTGCAATGCGTGAATTGTTCTCGATGATCGACCGATAGGCGGTTTCATACTCTCCCAGATCGCCTCTGACCTTATCAGCTGCCGCCTGGATAAAGCTTGCCATGCTTCCGATCGATTGCCACCCTAGAGCTTCGGTAATAGAGGCCACGATCGCCTTCAGATGTTCGTCATCGTCAGCAAGGTCCGCGAACCATCCCGTGTGATTCCAATTCAGAAATGCGCGCGCCGTCGAAGATGCGTTGATGACAATGCCACTTTTACTTTCAGAAAAGAATCCCAGGTGGAATCTGAAATCGAATCCTTTCGAGTTCGACGCCTTGATATAGGCGTCGTTGTCCGCCGGCAGGGTAATAGAGAAACGCCCCTGATCATCCAGCCGCTGTTCCTCGGAAATAGGCGACCCGCTTTTTCCAAATGCCCGAACTGTCAAGCCGAGATCCGACCGGCTTGCAAACCCACGAACAGAAGCATTTTTCCATGCATCGCTCACACCATCGGGAACAACCACAGTTCCGGCCACGGTGAACATCTGAGGAGCCGAGGCCCCGCCACCGCCGCCGCCGCACCCCAGGGAAAAAGCGAACATAAAAAGGCCAACGATGACGAGGAAAAGGCGTGATGCAGAGCGCATTTTCAAAACCTCATTTCATTTGAGCAGCACCAACGAAACGTGATACTCAAAATATCATAAACGCCCGCGAAATAAAAGCGCCCCGGCGTTCACCGGGGCGCTCTTAGCAAAGATCAGATCACTGTTCCGTTCTGAAAACCATCGGGTTTGGATAGACGGCAACGTCTGCGCCATTCGCATCCTTGATGGTGCCGCTCAGGAGATAGACTTTGTAGATCCGGTCAGGGGCAAGGGCCTTTCCGGTGGTGACGACGAGCGTGCTCGTTCCAGACAGAGCAACCGTTCCGGCGTTTCCGGAGCCGACATTGCTGGTGACGGCGACGTCGGTCGTGGCTTCCTTGGTGATGCCGTCGTTCGTATACCGTTCGTAGCGGAAAACGGCATTGATAAGCTGGGGGGACTGGAGTGGGCCGCTGAAAATCAGGTTCATCGTCGAGCCGCTCGAACAGGATACCCGGTGTCCGTCGCTTCCCGGCCAGGACATAAGACGGGTGGCATCCGTGGGCAGGGTCTTGAAATAGCCGGTCATCGGGAGCTTGAGCCCCTTCCCGTCGAGATTCACCGTAGCGGAGTTGATCGTCAGGGAATACTGCGTGCCGGCCGTGAGGGCAACGTTCTTCGTGACGGTGATGGTCAGTGTCTTGGTCGGCGAATCATAGGCGAGGGTCAAGCCATCCGCTTGTGTAAGCGTGACGTTGTTGACGGTTACAGAAAGGCCTTCCGTCACACTCGCCAGTCCGGCATCGCTGAAGGTGATCTTGATGATCGCCCCGTTCATGTCGGTAGCCGCAATATTGGTCGGGTTGGCAGCATTGAAAGAAATGCCTTGGAAGGCATTTCCACCGTTATCGGAAATCTGGATACCGGCGATGGACAGGTATTCATAAGCTTCAGTCGGCAGAGAAACCTGGCCCGTCGTCGTTCCCGCACTTGTATTCGTGGTCACCGTTCCACCGGCCACGACGATGAGATTGCCGGAGGTGCTCGTATACACGGTCAAGGAGAGATTGCCTCCGACGGTCGCATTTGCCGTGGCGATTTCAATGAGACACTCGCTCGTCTCCGCAGAAGCCGTAATTACGCCTGCAGAAAACGCGATCACCTTGGCGGGGTTGTATTTGTCCTCGATCATGAACTGAAATTTGCCAGCGCCATCGAGTTCAACCATATCGCTGGTGAGGGAGGTGATATAAAAAACGTATTTATTGCTGATATTATCAAAGGTTGAAGTCAGCTCCTGCCAAATGCCATATTCAGACTTCACTTTGACCTTCACAACGTAGTTCGAAGTCTGCGCAGCGGATCTGATGCTGGCGATATTGAACGCTGCCGGCAAGTTGATCGCCAACCGGAGATTGGCAGGAGCAGAAACCGCCGATGATCCATCGTCATCGTAGCCCCAGAGGCCGTCGATGCGGCAGCCGGTCAGGAAGGGAACGAGGGCGATAACCAGGAAAAGCGCCAGAATCTTTCTCATGGGTGGGTACAATCCTCCTTATGATGTTCCGTGGTCTTTCCGGCCACTTGAGAAACCCGAACAGTGAAGATGAAAGACGTCTCACGTTGTACCGCCGGTTTTTTCATTTTTCCTCTCGGCGGCGTCAGACGGCAATTTACCAAATCCCGGAACGAGGGTCAAGGGAACGGAGAACCGGGGGATGAAACGGTTGTCAATTGCACCATTTCAGATTCTCAGTCCGACCATGAGAAAAATGAACCGCCGGTCCTGACAAGGATCGGCGGTCGGGTACGGAAGATTTCGCGCTCCCGGAAAAGGGAGCTGGTTTATCGCATGGACCAGGGGAAGATGTTGATGAGGCCGGTGGCGTGCATGGCGATCAGGGGGAGGGTGAGGAGGGCGCCGGCGGTGAGGAGGGCGGTCCATTCCTCGAGGGCCATGAAAGCGTCCATGCGAACCGGGTCTTTCGGGAACATTTTCTGGCGGACCGAGTAGGGTACGATGCCGCGCCAGAGGGCGCGGCCGTTCATGCGCCAGAAAATGGCCTGCGTTGCGCAAAGGGCGCCGACAACGAGCAGAAAAGCGAATACATAGCCCGCCACCAACATCTTCGCAACTCCTGAGTGAAATCGATACAGATCATCATTCCTCTTTGTATCGACATTTCTCGGGATTTTCCGTAGGGGGCGGGTCCAAACCCACATTCTTGCCCACATCTTCTCAAAGGCCGTTCAAATGCAGACTTGCAGGGCGGGTCTCCGTTTTTCGAAAATCGCGCCGTGACACCTTTCCGCCAGCTCGAACCGATTGCCTCCCGCTCATCTCCATGGCTTTGCCAGAACCCCTTAGAATCGCCATCCTGGCGATCTGCGGGGTGCCCGTCCTTCCTGGACGGGCATGGCAAGCCATGGGATTCGCTTACGGATCGGTTCGGCCGGCTCCAAGAGTGTCACTCTGCGAATTTCGAAAAACCGTTTCCATCAATAGCCGGTGTGGCGATTGGTGAAGGTACCATTCAAGAGTATCCCGCCGTGGGTAAGAATCAGGGTTCCAAACCCACCCCTACAACCGCCATGACGTTATCCTGCGGCGCACTCGGTGTCGGTGAGATAGCAGGCGGGGTCGGGCATCCAGGGGTCGTTGTGGATGCGGAAGGCGCGGACGCGGAGGGAGCCGCCGCACATGTTCTGAAAGCGGCAGGTTGCGCATTTTCCCTTGAGGAGGGGAAGGCGGTTTTTCAGGCCGGCCATCAGGGGGTCGGTGGTGTCGGGCCAGATCTGCGAGAACGGTCGTTCGCGAACGTTGCCGAAGGTTTTGTCCTGCCAGAACTGGTCGGGGTGGACGTTTCCGAACCAGTCGACGTCGCCGATGCCGACGCCGCTCGAGTGGGCGCCGCCGCCGTTCCATTCGAGAAGTTTTCTCACGGCTTCGGCGCGTTGCGGGTCTTCATTCAATAGCTTCATGTATAGATACGGCCCGTCGACGTGGTTGTCGACGGTCAGCACGTCGAGATCAACGCCTGCCTCGACGGCCTGACGGGTTCGCCGGCAGATGGTGTCGAGGGCGCGACGCGACTCTTCGTGGGTCAGATCTTCACCTTCGATCGTCCGGCCGCGGCCGGAATAGACGAGGTGGTAGAAGCACGCCCGGGGGATCTTCTCTTCGAGAAGAAAGTCGAAGATCGCGTCGAGATCGGCGACGTTCCGGCGGGTGAGCGTCAGACGCAGACCGACGCGCTGTCCGACGGCGCGACAAGTCCTGAAGCCGCGCATCGCCGCTTCGAAGGCGCCTGCGACTCCGCGGAACGAGTCATTCGTAGGCCCGATGCCGTCTAATGATATTCCAACATATATAAAACCGATATTTTTCAACCGGGAGGCGGTCGTTTCGTCGATGAGACTGCCGTTCGTCGAGAGAACGGGGCGAAGACCGCGCCCCACGGCATGTTCCGCGAGTTCGAACACGTCCCTGCGCATGAGAGGTTCGCCGCCCGAGAAGAGCAGCGCAGGGATTTTGAAATCGGCGAGATCGTCGATGAAACGGCGCCCCTCTTCGGTCGTCAGTTCGCCCTCGTAGTCGAGATTGCACGAGTCGGTGTAGCAGTGGACGCATTTGAAGTTGCACCGGCGGGTGCAGTTCCAGACCACGACGGGGCGGCGGTCGGCGGCCGAGGTCGATACCGCATGCCCCTTGAAGTGATGGCCGTGGGAAACCCTAGCGGGGCCGTCTTCGCCGTATCTCAGGGGATCGCCGGTGGTGGATCGCCCGGCATACAGTTTCGTGATGTTGATCATCGCACACCGCCTTCCCGTTCCCGATTCGAGAACAGTTCATCGAGTTTCGCCACGAGCCCCGGAATCGTGTGTTCTTCGGACATGCCGATCAGGTTCACGCCGCGCTCGCGGCAGGTCTGCGCCGTCACGGGGCCGATCGCCACGCCGGGAATCGAGTCGGCCGCGATGCCCGCTCCGTCGATGGCCTCGAGAAATCGCTCGACGGTCGAACTGCTGGTGAAGGTCACGGCATCGACGACGCCGGAGCGGAGCGCATCTATCAGAGCCGTCGTATCGGGTTTTCCATAGACAGTTCGATATAATGAGATCACGTCCACGGCATATCCGAGCTTTTGCAGGGCGACGGGCAGCGTCTCACGAGCCTGCTCGGCACGCAGGATCGCAACGCGGCCGGGCTTTCGCCCCTCGAACAGCGGGATGAGAGATTCGGCCACGTAGGTCTCGGGAATCGCGTCAGGAACGATGCCTCTCGCTCTGAAGGCATCCGCCGTTGCGGGGCCGATGCAGACGATGCATTTCCGGGCAAGAATCCGGAGATCGAGGCCTCGTTCGATCACCCCCGCGATGAATCCTTCGACTCCGTTGACCGATGTGAACACGAGGTCGGCGTATGTTTCATGACGGTCCAGGAAGGCGTCGAATTCCGGGTTCGGCGAAAGGGGTTCTATCTTGATCGCCGGACATTCGATCACTTCCGCGCCACGCTCGCGGAGGGCTTTCGAGAGGTCCGAGGCCTGGGCGCGGGCGCGCGTGACGACGATGGTCCGGCCGAACAGGGGGCGGCGTTCGAACCAGGCGAGATGTTCTCGATACGTCACGACATCCCCCACGACGATCAGCGCAGGAGGCTTGATCCCGGCCTCCCTGGCACGGGATTCGATCGAGCCGAGCGTGCCCGCGACGGTTCGCTGACCGGGAGACGTCGCCCGCTCGATGACGGCAACCGGGGTTTCAGCCGACCTGCCCGCCTCGACAAGGCGCCGGGCGATCGCGCCGAGCGTTTTGACGCCCATCAGGAACACGACGGTTCCGATGCCGGCGAGGGAAGCCCAGGGGATATTGGAAGCCTCCTTCCCATCGGCTTCGTGGCCCGTGACGACCGCAAACGCGGGTGTGCAGGCGCGGTGCGTAATCGGAATCCCGGCATAGGCCGGGCCCGCGATTCCAGACGTGACGCCTGGAACGACCTCGAACTCCACGCCGGCTTTGGCGAGCTCTTCCATCTCCTCGCCGCCGCGGCCGAAGACGAGCGGATCTCCGCCCTTGAGGCGAACGACCATTTTGCCCTCCCGGGCGCGTTCGACGAGGAGGCGATTGATCGCATCCTGCGGCAGGGTGTGGTCGCCCGAGCGTTTGCCGACATCGACGAGTTCGGCGCCTGGCCTGGCCATGCCGAGGAAGGCGGGGGCGCCGAGTTGGTCGTGCACGATGACGTCGGCGGCGCGAACGAGTTCGAGGCCGCGAACGGTGATCAGGCCAGGGTCGCCCGGGCCGGCGCCGACGAGGAATACTTTGCCGCTCGCAGCGCTACATGTATTCTTATTCATATATTTCAGTTTTCCTTCGCGTTGAAGCGGAATGGGCGCATCGCGATGCGCCCCTACGATACCACTGCATATATCACAGCGGGGTGGAGGATACGATGTCGGCGGCGCCGGACTCGAGGAGGGTCTCGGCGATGCTTTGCCCCAGGCGGGCGGCATCGGATAAGGGGCCGGCGAGTTCGGCGCGGCAGTAGGCGACGCCGTCCGGAGATGCGGCGAAGGCGGTGAGTTTCAGGGTGGCTTCAGCCGACGGCTCCGCATAGACGCCCATGGGGGTCTGGCAACCGCCCTGGAGGCGGTGAAGGAAAGCGCGTTCGGACGTGGCGCATGCTCGGGCATGGGGATCTTCGAGGATATCGGCAAGAAGGCGGATGAGATCATGGTCTTCGGTGCGGCACTGGATGCCGAGCATCCCCTGCCCTGCAGCGGGGATCAGCGTTTCCGGGGGAAACGTCTCGACGATCCGGTCGGCCCAACCAAGGCGCCTGAGGCCGGCCGCGGCGAGAACGATCGCGTCGAACTCCCCTTCATCGAGCTTTCGAAGGCGCGTGTCGAGATTTCCGCGGCAGTCGGCGAAGACAAGATCAGGGCGCAGCCGGGCAAGCTGGGCGCGGCGACGCAGGCTCGAGGTTCCGATCTTCGCGCCCGCCGGCAGCTTCGAGAGCGTGAGGGCGTTCTTCGAGAGAAGGGCGTCGCGGCCGTCTTCGCGGGCCGTCACGGCCGCGAGGCACAGGCCTTCGGCTTCGGCGTGCGGAAGGTCCTTGAGGCTATGAACGGCCACGTCGATCCGGCGTTCCTGGAGGGCGCGCTCGATTTCGGCGACGAAGAGGCCCTGGCCGCCGACCTTGAACAGGGGCAGATCCGTAACGCGGTCGCCGAGGGTCTTGATGAGGACCTCCTCAATCGTGATGTCAGGATACCGGTCGCGAAGCAGCTTTGCGACGTGGCGGGTCTGCCAGAGGGCGAGTTTGCTGCCGCGCGTTCCCAGGCGGATGCTGAGCGCAGAGGGCGTCATCACGCTTCTCCCACCTTCGGAACGACATACAGGGGGACCTGCGGAAGCGCCGATTCGGGGAGACCGAACATCGAGGCGATCATCTTCAACTGGTCGCGTTCGACGGCGCCGCGGGCTTTGAGCTCGACGATCGGCTGGTGGAGCCACTTGGCCAGCATCGCCTTCGTGCACTGGTCGAACTGCTCACGCTGTTCCGGCGTCAGTTCAGGATGTTGCGCCAGGAAGCCGTCGAGTTCGGATTTCCGCATCTGATCCATTCGTTCCCGCAGCGATTTGATCAGGGGGACGAGAGTGAACGACTCGAGGACCTGCTTGAAACCCGCGGCCTCTTCGGAAACGATCGTGTCGCCCCGCTCGGCCTCCTGGAGGCGTCTTCCGAGATTTTCATCGACCACGTGCTGGAGGTCGTCGATATCGTAGAGAAAGAGGTTCTCGATCTCACCGGCGTCCGCAACGACGTCGCGCGGCACGGCAATGTCGATGACGAACATGGGACGATTCGGCCGTCTTCGCATGGCCGTTTCGAATGCGGAGCGGGAAAGAATCGGCCGCTGAGCCCCCGTCGAGGTGATCACGACATCGGCGGCAGCGATCAGGTCGCCAAGCTCATCGAACGGCCTCGCAACGGCGTCGAAGCGGGAAGCCAGCTCTTCGGCCTTTTCGAGCGTGCGGTTCGTGCAGACGAGGCGGCCGATTCCCGACGATTTGAGATGCACCAGCGTCAGGGAAGCCATCTCGCCGGCTCCGATGACGAGGGCTCCGCAGTCCCCGAGCGGCCCGAAGATCTGTTTCGCGAGATCGACGGCCGTCGAAGCGATCGAGACGGTGTTTTCGGAAATGCGCGTCTCGGCGCGCACACGCTTCCCGACCTCGAACGCTTTCTGGAACAGCGCATGCAGGCGCTTTCCGACCCATCGCCGGTCGACGGCGTGCTGATAGGATGTCTTGAGCTGGTGCATGATCTGGTTTTCGCCGACGACCATCGAATCGAGGCCGGCGGCGACCCGGAACAGGTGGCGGATCGCATCGAGAGCCGGTTTTCTGTAGAGGAACGGCTCGAACTCGCCGGGCGGCAGACCGGCATCGGCCAGCATGCGCTGGAACGAGTCTTCGACCTCTTCATAGCGCCCGTCGTAATAGAGTTCGACGCGGTTGCAGGTGAAGACCGGGACGGCTTCGAGGCCTGCGCCGTCGGCTCCCGGCACGGAGACGCCGCAGAGGCGGGCCAGCTGCTCGCGGATTTCGACGGGAGCGGACCGATGATTCAACCCGATCATCAGGAGAGGCATCGCATCATCTCCTCCCGCACGGCATCGACGCCGCGTCTGCGAACCTCATCGACAGCCTCCTCGCTGGCCCATCGGCGGAAGAAGTCCGCGCGGCGTTCCGGGGAGAACCGCCGCTCTTTCAGCATCGGTCTGGCGGCTTCAAGAAGTTCCGCAAGTTCGACCAGGGCCGGCTCGATGGTCTTTTCGAAGCGCTCGCGCACCAGGCGCGCCATCGCCGGAACTCCCGAGGCCGTCACGGCCGCGAGAACCGGCCCTCTCTTCACGACGCTTCCGGTCACGAAGTCGCCGTCATCGGGAAGGTCGCACCGGTTGCAGAGAACGCCAAGCTGTCGGCAGAGCCGTGCGATACGCTCCTGCACCGCTGGCTGGTCGGTCGCGAGAACCACGAGGCGGTATTCCCGCGTGATATCGGCATCGGCCACGGGCCTCGAAACGCAGCGCACTCCGGAAAGAGCGGCAAGCCCTGCATGTATTTCTGGAGCTATTATATGCACTTCGGCGCCGGAACCGGCCAGCATCTCCGCTTTTCTGAGAGCGACGTCACCGCCGCCAACGATCAGGACCGGCTTTCCCCGCAGCTGTAAAAATATGGGCATGTATGTATGCATCATCTCAGTTATTTCGGGTACCAGTGCATGCTGCTGTCGATGCCGATCACCACGAGCATCGAGAGGAGAAATCCTCCGATGACGCTCCAGGCGGCACGGGGTCCCGAGAGGGATCCCATCCAGGTTGCGACGGAGACTCCGCCGAAACCGAGAAGCACGAGCGTCGACAGCCCTTTCTTCGGTTCGAGCGGGTCGAACACGGCAAACTGGAGCCACGACCAGGCGAACCCGGCGGCAAGGCCGACGGCGAACAAGGCACAACCGGCGTTCAGGAAGCGCGCCATGAGCTTTTCGAGTCGCAGCAGCGGAGGAAAAAAGGACACGGCCCTGACGCGGTTCTTTTCCTTGAGGCGTTTCAGGGCGAACAGGTAGGTCGCCCCGGCGAGAGCAGCCATGAAGAAGAGGCATTCTCCCGCGATCGAGAAGCCGACGTGAAGAAAAAACCAGGGGCCGCTGAAATGCGAACCGAGCAGGAGCTTCTCGCCGAGGGCCGCGAGGCCGAACAGGGCGGCGGCCACGGGCAGGACGAACAAGCTGAAGAAGATCTCGCCGGACCACCATTCCAGCCATGCGCAGATGCCGGCGAGGATGAAACCGGCGATCTGAACGGCCAGAGGAATCGAGAATCCGGCGGTCGCGGAGGTCTTCTGCCCGTGGGTCAGCATCATCGCCCCCAGGGCCGATACGAGGCCGATCCAGAGGGCGATCGTTCCATGCCACGCAGGGGTCCGGCCGGAGGCCCGTTCGAGGATCCGGAAGAACGCCGCCAGCAGCAGGGAAAGGGCGGCAATACCGAGCGCGATATTCATAACGTCGAGATGCTAACACACATATCCCGGCACGTACAAGCCGCTACCGGGAAGGGGGTTTGCGTTTCAGAGCAGGACGCACCGACTTTCCCGCCTCTCCTGGTGAAGCGGCGTTTCGGGTTCAACCGGATCAGAAGCGGAACTTGTGGTCGTGGATGTCGTAGGCGCCCGAGGCGGTTTTGCGGGGGGCGTGGCAGGAGGTGCAGTTTCTGCCGGGTCTTTCTGAGGGGTGATCGGCGCGGTCTAAGTGGCAGGTCATGCAGTATTCGTCGTGCGTGAGGTATTCGCCGCCCGAGGCGGTCTTGAAGTCGCGGAAGTTCTGGCAGTAGTCGCAGGTGAGGCCCTTCGCGAGGAACAGCCTGTCGCGGAGGAACTGCCACTGGCGCCGCCGGTCGTCCATCGATTCGTCGCCGGCGAAGGTCGTGGAGTCCTGGCCCGGCTTCGGCGTGAGGCCGAAGAAGTGGCTGGCGAGATCGTCTCCCGGGCGATAGCCGACCGGAAAATGGTATTTTCCGCTTTCATCGACGCCGGAAGTGTGGCAGGACATGCACAGCATTTCCGCGCGATCGGCGGGCATCTTCGCGGGATTCGCCACGAGTTCGGGCGCTCCGCTTCGGGCGTGGTCGCGGGCCGGGCCGTGGCAGGCCTCGCAGCCGACGCCGGGCTCGACGAAGGTGTTTCCGTCGGCGGAAAAGCCCGTCGTATGACAGCCGGCGCACTGCTCGAGCCAACGCCGTTTCGTCCAGCCGTAATCGCGCACGGGGAGCCACTTTTTCGTCGCGCGGTCGAGAATCCGGGGCAGGACGACCAGGGTTCCCGTCGCATCGGCGACGAAGCGATGGACGTAATGCGAGCCGAGGACGTATTTCACCCGTTCGGGGGGCCATTCGAGATCGGCTTCGGTCAGTTTCGGCAGGTCTTTCACATCGCCGGGCCTGCGGGTCATCCGAGCGTGGGGCGATATATACCACTGACGATATATTTCCGCGTGACACGGCATGCACGACGTCGAACCGGCGTATCCGCGGCTCTCGAAACTGCGCGGGCGATGGACGGCCCCCTCTCGCATCACCGCGGCGGGGTCGGCATGGCAACGCCTGCACAGCTCGCCCGAGGTATTCCGGAACGGGAGCAGATACGTGAGCCAGAGGCCGTTCCGCTGTCGCTGCCGCTCCCCGACCGTCCAGGGCTCCGATGCGAGGGGCACCTGATGTGGCGAGTGGCAGGTCAAACAGCCGATGCGGTCGCCCGGCTCGAGCGGCAGGCCACATGCCGCTGAAGCGGGGATTCCCATGGGGTGGACATTCGCGGCCTGGTCTCCGTGGCAGGAAACGCACCAGTTCCCGGCCTTGGAGACGAGCAGGGCGGGCGCGGTGGCCGCAGCGACGTGGCAGACGGTGCAGTCGGTGCGGGAAGCAGCCAGTTGATGATCGAAGCCTGGCTCGGCCAAGGCCGGGCAGACAAAAGCCAGAATAATATATACAATAATATAATACAGACCGTCGCGGAACGAGGGTTCATTGCGCTGAACCCCTGCGGACATGCGGGAAGGAACGCTCATACGGGCCGTCAGGCGACGCGGGTGTCGTCGCCGTTTTTGGAGGCCTCGGCGAGGCGGATGTCGCGCAGTGCGTCGTTCAGAGCCTGGGAAATCTGCTCGTCGGGCACCTTGATGCCCATCGCCATCTTTTCCCTGAGCGCGGCCAGGGCCGTGAACCGTTTTTTCAGATCGTCCTGGAGCTCGTTGACGGCGTCGCTGAGCAGGGTCCCCTCGTCCCCGCGGCGCAGCCTGACGGGAGCGAGGTCGAAGCGGCCCTTCGCGAGTTCCTTGAGGCGGCCGGCGATCTTGAACATGGGGCCGACGAGCCTGTGCGTGATGAGAATCGTGACGAGCAGAAACGTCAGCGACACGAGCAGGAAGGACAGGCCGTTGGTGACGACGACGGCGGGCTTGAGAATCTCCCATGTCGAGCGGAGCCGGTTATGGGCGGAGAAGAAGCCCTCCTCGATATTGCGGGCCGTGATCCGGTATAGGAACAGGCCGTGCAGAAGCGATCCGATCAGCATGATCAACACCAGAAACGCGACCAGGCGGATCTGATACGAGGGAAGCACGAGATAATGCGTTCTGGAGACGTTCCTCATACAATACTCCTAGATATATTCATTCTTCACGGCCGCCGCAGCGAGGGATGGACGAACCAGGGGATGTTCGCCCTCGCGTTTTCCATGAACCGGTCGAGGGCACGCTGGCGGCGCTCGGCGCGGATCCTGCCGAGACGGCGGCGGTCTTCCCGGGCGGGGGAGGCGGCCGGTTTCGCCTCGACGAGGAAGAGATGAACGCCGTTTCCGTCGGAGAACGCCCGCGTGAGCGAGCCGACCGGCGTGCTCTCGCACCGTTCGTAGATCCCCGGCGGGAGGTCTTCGGGACCGACCCAGCCCAGGTCGCCGCCGGTGCCGGCATATGGGGAGCGAGACCAACTCGTGTTCAGTTCGGCGAACGGGACGCCGCCGGCCGCGGCGTTCAGCACGGCATCGGCCGCGGCCTCGTCCGGAGTCAGGATGGTTCTGAGATGCAGTCGTGCCGGCCTGGCCTCCTCCGCGGTTTCGGACGCCGTCTGCCCGACGGTTTCGGCATCCGTGAGCAGCTCGGCATCGGCGGCCTCGAGAACGCCCAACCGGGTCCTGCGGGCCAGTTCCTCCAGGAGGAAGAGCGATCTCGAAAGGTCGATCGGCCCCGACGCCGCGGCGATCGCGCGATCGAACGCCTGGACGCGGCTGACGAAATCGGTTTGCCGGTCGAGGCGAAGCCGCCGGCCGGCCTCGGCGAGGAGGAGGGTCTCCAGCAGCTCCTCGGCGAAGGCCCCGTCGCTGATCTTTTCGGTTTTCGGCCCGGAAAGGAGCTTGAGTTCGGCGAAGTCGGCGCGCGTGACGGCCGTTCCGCCGACTTTCATCACGAGGTTGCCGGCGCCGAACACCTCGTCGAGATCGAGATTCAACATGACGAGCATCAGGAAGCCGGTCGCGAGAACGAAAAGAATGGCCGTCGCCCAGACGGCGGCCCGGGAAACCTGAACGAATCCTTCCATGCGCTGTTCCATCACGGTCTCAGGGTTGAACGGCGGAAGATGCCATCCCGGCCGTCGAAGCGGGCTCGGAAGCGGTCATTGTCGCCGGTTCCGCCACGACAGGCGGATCCTGCTCCACCGGGCACGCAGGCGGGGCTTTCAGGGCGGCCCGCAGGGGGCCGAACAGCTTTTCGGGGTCGAAGGGGCCTTCACACGAGTAGGTCACCACCCCTTCGCGGTTCACGAGAAAGACGGCCGGCGTCGGCTTCACCCCCCAGGCATCCGCGGCTTCGTAGCTGGACGAGGCGACGATCCGGTCGAGAGCGACGCAGATATCGAGGTTCCGCTTCTTCAGGAAGTTCCCGAGGCCTTTTTTCATGCGGGCCGTATCGATCGAGACGAAGACGGCCTGCACGGAATCCTGCGGCAGCGCCGCCACTTCCTCGGCGAGCATCGGCAGTTCCTCGATGCAGACGTGACAGAAAAGCGACCAGAAGAAAACGATGGTCCAGCGGCCACGCTCGGGAAACGTCATCTCGCCGCCGTCCAGTCGCTCGAGCGTCAGCACGGGAGCTTTCTGTCCGGCGACGATGAAGGTTCCGGTCGCGAGCTGGTCCGCGCGGACGGCGAGGGCGCTCATCAGCAGGAATGACAGGATGAGAATCGCACGGACACAGGCTCGCGCCGCGCCGTTCCGTTCAGAGTTTCGAGGTGACGGCATGTTCGATCTCGGCCTCCATGGATGTATCGTAGCCGATATGGCTGTAGAGGACGTTGCCGCGCATATCGAGCAGCACCATCTTCGGCAGGACGGTGACTTCATACGCGCGGCTGAGCTGCATCGCATCGTCGATCGCGAGCATGTAGGGAATGGGTTGCGGGAATTTCCGGACGAACTTCTGGACTTTCGAGAGCGGGTAGCCGGGCGGGTGGACGCCGATGACCGAGAGCCTGGCGCCGAGCTTTTCGTGCAGTCTGATGACGAACGGGATCTCCTCGATGCAGGTTCCGCAGGTGATCGACCAGAAGACGAGCAGGAGTTTTTTGCCGGACATCATTCCCGAGAGTTTGAACTTCTGCCCGTTGATGTTCGAAAGCGTGACGCCGTCGAGAGAGCTGATCGTGCCGGGCTTCTGCTCCGGCACGAAAAACCAGAGCAGCGGCAGGGTGAGCAACACCATGCCGATCAGGAGCAGGTGATTTCTGTTCATGTCGTTCCCGGTATGATACCCTCTCCGGCATCAATGGAAAAGAGCGTTGTCGGATGAAGCGAAGATTGAGGTTCAGGCTTTCGCGGGCGCAGGCGATCGTGATGACGGCCTGCTACTGCGCCGCAATTTTTTTCATTTCATCTCGACCGAGGCCGACGGAAGAGTTATTCCTGCCGACGGGCGCGATTCCGCATTTCATCGAGTATCTCGGTCTCGGCACGCTGGTCTGGACGGTCACATGGCTCGGGCGGCCGCTTCCGAGCCGAGTCAGGCGCTTTCATGCAAGCCTGGCATTCTGCGCGCTGTATGCGCTCAGCGACGAGATTCACCAGGCGTTCGTTCCCCTTCGAAGCTGCGAAGCGGCCGACTGGCTGGTCGATGTCGTCGGATCGATGGCGGGAATTCTTCTGATGGAGTGGTTGACCGCCCGGCGACTCCTCTCGCTGAGGCGTGCCTGAGAGGAACCCTCACTCCATGAGAACGATCGTGTCGGCCTGTTTATCCCCCCAGCGCCGGCCTTCGGGGTCTTTCGACATCATGAAGATCTCGAAGCCAAAGGCCGCGAGAACGAACAGAAAGCCGAGTCCGGAGCAGGTATAGACGAGAATGTTCCGGATGAACTCGATCGGAACGAGCCTCATGGCCAGAACGACCACCATCCAGAGATAGGGAACCGCGAACACGAGGTTCCGCTTTATCGACTGTTCGCCCGAGATGGGGTCGGACTTGTTCGCCGACCAGACGCGGATGCCCATGACTTTCTTCCCCGGGGTCTGCCTGTCGAGCAGGTCTGCGATGCGATAGGGCGAGTCTTTCATCAGCATGACAAAGCCGAAAAACGCCATCACGAGCATGACCAGCAGATTGATGACGATTCCGGGGAGGGGAAGAAAAGCCAGGGGAAGCATCGCGAACATGCTGGCAGCGCCCACGCAGACGCAATCGACAAACGCGGCCATCAGGCGCCTCTTGAAGGTCTCCATGGGTTGCTCCTCTTCGGCGGGCGGTGTATGCTGGCGACCCTCGAATTCGGTCGTCATCGTCGAATGTATGCATCGAAGCGGGCGATGTCAAGCGTCTCCCTCGACACTTCCTTTCAGGAGCGGGAACCATGCTGCTGGGAATCATCTCCGACACCCATCTCGAGCCGTCGAACGGGGCCGGGCTGCCGGACTGGATCGTCGAGGCGTTCGCCGGGGTCGACCTGATCCTGCACGCCGGCGACATCGAGTCGGACGCTCTCCTGCTGGAACTCGAGGCGATCGCGCCGGTCCAGGCCGTCAGGGGGAACTGCGATGTCGACCTGCCGGCCCTGCCCGTTACGCGGGCGATTCCGGTGCCCGGGTACGGCATCATCCTGATGGCGCACCGCCCGGAAGACGCCCTCCGTCGTCTGATGACGGGCGTTCGCGGGATCATTCACGGCCACACGCACAAGGCCGAATTCAGAACCCACACCTCCCCCTGGGTGCTGAACCCGGGCAGCCCCACGAAACCCCGCGGCGGAGGCAAGCCCAGCGTCGCCCTCCTGACGGTGATCGGAGAAGAAGTTCAGGCGGCATTCAGGTTTCGGCCCGGATCGGCCGATGAGTAGAGAAGAACTCCACCGAACATAAGGGGCATTGTCATGAAACGTCTGCTGCTTTCCGCGGTTGCAGTAAGCCTCGTGCTGGCCGTCGTCGGCATTCTCGCCAGCCACCCCGGCGACACATCGACGAACGTCTCGGGCGGCACGTTCCGGGCCTATCTGACGAGCGAACCCGGCAATCTCGATCCCGCCAGAGGCGTCGACGTCAACGAAAGCAGCGTCCAGGCCAAACTTTACAACGGTCTCGTGCGGTACGACGAGCAGATGAAGCTGGTCGGCGACCTGGCCGAGTCGTGGGAAGCGCAGAGCGACGGCATGACGTTCCTGTTCAAGCTTCGCCCCAACGTGAAGTTCCATAACGGCCAGACGCTCACCTCGGCCGACGTCATCTTCAGTTTCGAGCGGCTGCTCGATCCGGCGACCAAGTCGCCCCGCACCTGGGTCCTGGAAAAGGTTCTCGGCGCGAAGGAGCGATTGCAGGGCCTCGCCTCGAACGTCGCCGGCCTCTCGGCCCCCGACGAGATGACCGTGAAGATCACTCTCGCCGAGCCGTTTTCCCCCTTCCTGAGCCTGCTCACGATGCCTTCGTGCTATATTCTGCCCTCGGGGTCGGCGGCGGAGATCGCGTCGAAACGGTTCTTCGAGAAGCCGGTCGGAACGGGCCCCTTCCAGATGGTCGGCCGAGAGCGCGACAGCTACGTCAGGCTCGCCGCGTTTCCCGAGTATTTCGCCCAGAAGCCCCAGGTCGGGGTCCTGGAACTGCGGATCATTCCCGAAAGTCTGAAAGCCGAGATGGAGTTCGAGAGCGGCAATCTCGATCTGCTCCAGCTTCACCCCTCGAACTACGAGCGATTCTCGGGCAGGCCCGAGTTCGCGGGCCGGATTCACGACGTCCCCGCGATGAGCGTCGTCTACGTCGGGTTCAACAATCAGAAGCCCCCGTTCAACGATGCGCGCGTTCGGCGGGCCCTGAACATGCTGATCGACCGCCAGGCGATCATCAAGGCCGTCCTGCAGGGCCGCGGGATTCCGGCGCGGGGCAGCATTCCGCCCGGCATTTCCGGCTGGTCCGACAAGCTCGCCGGGTATTCGTACAACCCCAAGAAAGCCTTGGCGCTGCTGGAAGAAGCCGGATACACGCGGAAACGGCCGCTGACCTTCGATCTTTTCCAGAAGTCCTCCCAGGCGGCGTTCGAGATCACCCGTCTGCTCCAGGGCGAACTGAAAAAGCACGGCGTGATCGTAAACCTGCGCCCCATGGAGTGGAGCGCCCTGAAGGACTCGATCGACAAGGGCGAAGCCACCTCGTTCTACCTGAGCTGGTTCGGCGATTACCCGGACGGCGAGAATTTCCTGACCCCGCTGTTCCACTCGAAGAATTGGGGCTCCGGTGGAAATAGAGCTCGCTATAAAAACGAGAACGTCGATTCGATGCTGACCGCCGCGATGCGCATCCAGGATGCCGACAAGCGCGCCCGCGCCTACGAGGAAGTGAACCGCATCGTCGTGGAAGAGGCCCCCTGGCTGTATCTGTGGTATGCGAATGAAAGCTACATTCTCGGGCCGCAGGTCGAGACGATGAGCTTTTCGCCGCTGTTCTCGGTCGACAAGGGTCTGACCATGAAGCTCGCAAGGTAGTCTCCCCGACGCATGCTCGAATACACGCTGCGAAGGCTGGTCGGCACGACCCCGGTCATTTTCGGGATCCTGCTGATCGCGTTCGTCGTGCTGTATCTGGTCCCGGGCGACCCGGCCGCCACCCTCGCGGGGCCCCGGGCATCTCCCGAGGACATCGAACGCATCGCGAAGGAGATGGGACTCGACCGACCGCTTCCCGAGCGGTTCGTGACGTATCTCGGTCGCATGGTGCGCGGCGATCTCGGCACGTCGGTCGTGAACGACCGGCCCGTCCTCGACTCGATCCTCGAAAAACTGCCGTATACCTTGAAACTGGCCCTGATCGCGATGGCGTTCTCGATCCTGATCGGGCTTGCCGCCGGCATCATCAGCGCCACGCATCGGGGCGGCATGATCGACCGCATGACGACGCTGTTCGCCGTGACCGGCATCAGCGTACCCGTCTTTCTGTCGGGGCTGATTCTGCTGTATCTCTTCGCCGGCAAACTCAAATGGTTCCCGACCTCGGCATTCGGGGCGGAACAGTCGCTGTGGCCGATGATGCTGCCGGCATTCACGCTCGGCGTCCGGTCGGGCGCGTTCCTGGCCCGCATCGTACGAAGCAGCCTGATCGAAGTGCTGAACCAGGATTACATCAGAACGGCGCGCGCGAAGGGGCTTTCGCCCGCGCGCATTCTCGTGCGGCACGCCCTGACGAACGCGCTGATCCCGATCATCACCGTCGTCGCGCTCGATTTCTCCAGTTTCTTGAACGGCTCGGTCATCGTCGAGACGATCTTCGAAGTGCCCGGTCTGGGCCGGTTCGCCATGGACGCGATCCTGAAGCGCGACTATCCCGTCATCCAGGGGGTAGTGCTGTTTTCGGCGTTGATCTTCGTCTTCGGCAATCTGCTGATCGACCTCGCCTACGCCTGGATCAACCCCCGGATTCGCGAAGAGATGGCGAGCGGCAAGGCATGATCCGAACGCTTCGGCGGTTCACTCCGGCTGGCTGGTTCTGCCTCGCGGTGATCCTTCTGCTGTTCGGAATCGCGCTGTTCGCGCCGATGCTGGCGCCGCACGACCCGATGGAAACGGACCCGATGCGCCGCCTCCAGTCGCCGGCCGGCTACCCGCTCGGCTGCGATCAGCTCGGCCAGTGCGTCTGGTCGCGGCTAATTCACGGTGCCAGGCTTTCGCTGATGATCGGCTTCGCGGCGCGTCTCGCGGCTCTGCTCATCGGTCTGGGGATCGGCCTCGCGGCGGGGTATTACGGGGGCTGGCTCGACTGGGTGCTGATGCGGATCGTGGACATCTTTCTCGCGTTTCCAAGCCTGCTGCTGGCGATCGCGATCTCGATGGTACTCGGCCACGGGCTGACGACCGTCATCCTCGCCATCGCCGTCGTCGGCTGGGCCGAAACGGCGCGCATCATCCGGAGCGCCGCGATGGAGCTGCGGAGCGCCGAGTTCGTCCTCGCCTCCCGGGCGATGGGCGCGAGCGATCTCAGAATTATACTGACTCATATTCTTCCGAACTGTCTTCCGCTGGTGACGGTGATCTTTGCGATGGGAATGGCGACGGCGATCCTTTCCGAGGCGAGTCTGAGTTTCCTGGGCCTCGGCGCAGATCCGTCCCTTCCCACCTGGGGCGGCATGGTTTCGATGGGCAAGGATTACCTCTGGATCAGGCCGGCGCTGTCCCTCTGGCCGGGCCTGTGCATCGCGCTGACGGTCATCGCGTTCAACGTGCTCGGCGACGAACTTCGCGACGTGTTCGATCCGGGCCGGAAAGGAAACTGGGCATGAGCGGGAAGCGTCCTCTCGTGGGCATGGCCTACTGCGACACCGCCGTTCGCGACAACGAGATGCGAATGCGCACTTACTGCACCCGGAAGTATTTCGGCGCCGTTCAGCGCTCCGGAGCCGACGTGATCCTCCTGCCCCCGGCGGAGGACGCGCAGACGCTCGAGAGGTATCTCGGCCTCGTCGACGGCGTTCTCCTTCCGGGCGGGGAGGACATCGACCCGCGCTGGATGGGCGAGGAGCCGAGCTCGCGGTTGGGCGGCGTGAACCCCCTGCGCGACGCCTACGAACTCGAACTGACGCGCCGATGCCGGGACAGGCGTCTTCCCGTGTTCGGCATCTGCCGCGGACTCCAGGTGCTCGTCGTAGCGCTCGGCGGCAGCCTTCACCAGGACATCGCAGGCGTGACCCAGATGCAGCATTCGCAACAGGCTCCGCGCTGGGCGACGAGCCACCGCGTCACGTTCGACGAAGGCTCGCTCATCCGCCAATGGAGCGGCAGGCCGGATGCGTTCACGAACTCGTTTCACCACCAGGCCGCAAACCGGCTTCCCGCGGCGCTGAAAGCGACCGGGCGAACCGCCGACGGCCTCATCGAAGTCGTCGAAAGCACCGATCCGGCGTGGGTCGCCGTGGGGGTCCAGTGGCACCCCGAAGAAACCCTCGCGGGCGACGAAACCTCGCGCAACCTGTTCACGTCGTTCGTCCGGGTGCTCGGGAAATAATGTATGTATAAATATACTTTACGCGGGAATGACGGGTATTGCGTATTCATGGTGAATCAGCCGGAGGGTGAATGATATGAACCGTATGATATTCTGGACGGGGGTCGCGCTCTGCGGGATTTCCCTGTTTTTCAACGTCGCGTTCGCGAACAAGCCGGTCGTCGAGTGGGCCGATTTCCAGCTCACCGGGCGCGACGTGGCGCTGAAGCTGAAGAACAACGGCACCGCCGACTGGTCACGCTTTTCGGTGACGGTCAAGGTATTCGACGGAGAGAAGGCCGTTTCGAGCGGCATGGTGTCGCAGGCGAAGGGACTACGTCCGTCACAGGAGCGCCAGATCCGTTTCGGGCTGAACAAGCCGGTCGAAGCGGGAAAAACCTACCGGGTCCAGGCCTGGCTCCAGGCCGGGAGTCCGAAACTCGTCAGCCGCACCTGGACGTATTCCGTTCCGGCGGTTTCCACGCCGTAATACCAACCGTCCGGTCGTCCGAGAAAGAGCCGCTTTCGTTTCGTCGTTCAAGCGGGCGAATCATCCCGGGCAGGGCTCCTGGATGACGGTGCCGCGTGTGACATCGCGAGGGAAAGGGCCAGCACGAGCCAGACGTAGCGATTCCTCAGCAGGTTGTGGAACAGTCCCAGGACGTACAAGCCTGCACCGGCGCAAAGCAGGGCATTCACGCGGGTTTTCCAGGGTTCGGCCATCCGGCGGACCCCGGCGGCCAGGGGCAGAAACGCCGCCAGTAGCCCGGCGTGCGCGGCCAGCAAGCCGCCGATACCCGTTTCCACGAGAAGGTTGACGGGGGTATTGTGCAACTCCTCTCCGTATCGGCCCTTGAAGCAGCCGAGGCCGATGCCGGTGATCCAATCGGGAAGATGGTCGAAGGCACGCTCATACTGGCGTTCCCGGGGAACGTCCTTGGCGAACGCCTCCACGCCGGCGACGCCGAGAGAGCGCTGGAACGTGAACTCGGAGGAAAGCACCAGCCCGGCCGAGCAGGCGGCCGTGAAAAACACGCCGAATCGCAGCCATCGCGGGAACAGGGTCCGACTGTCCTGCGCCGTGTTCCATTCCGTCCAGATGACCTGTCCGATCGCGACGATCATGCAGCTCCGCGCGCCGATTCCCGAGATGACGATCAAATACAGGATCTCGTGAACGATCCGGCGTTTGAAGGGGAGGCCGGTCCAGATGACGGCGAAGGGGTATGCGGCCACGAGATACGCGCCCAGAAGGATCGGGAACCGGAACGGCAGATACAGCCTGAAGGAAAACACGCCGCCCGTCCAGTCGTCGAGGCCCATCCAGTGGGCGGCAAGCCCTCCGATGCAGAACAGGACGAGGGGCAGGAAGAGCTTGTTCAGCTCGCGGACGGCCTGATCGATCCCTTCACGGTCTCGCAGGCCATGCCTGACGCACAGGGCGCTGAGGACCACCCACAGGGTCGAGGCGATATCGAACGCGAAGAAATCCGGATGATCCGGAATCAGCACGCCGAGGAAGCAAAAGCCGATCCATGCGAGCAGGAAGGACGCGGGATGGCCGAGCCGTGGTTGTCCGGCATTTTCACGGCGAAAACCCGCGAGCGAAGCTGCTATACCGGCGAGGATACAGAAATCAGACGGAACCAAGTATGTGAGGATCGGGATCCCAAGAGGGAGGAGAAACATATACCACCCGAGCCAGCGCGGAATCGCCCCGGCCCGGTGCCGGGCGCGCAGCGTCACCGTCCTTGACGACATCTTCGGAATCAGGCTCAGTCGCCGGCTCTCCCAGCTGCCGACCGTTCATCATCGCCAGCGCTCTCGAAAAACGTCATTCCGGCGAGGAAAAGGAAGAAGAAGGCGATCGGAATGAAGAGGTGGAGAAGGCCCACGAGAGGCTGGACGAGTCGCGCCGGGGATGCGGGATCGGTGAGCAGCGTCGGCTCACGCGGGGCAAGAACGAGCGGCTGCGTCTCGGTTGCGGTCAGTTCCTTCCAGGCCTGCATCGTCACGGCTTCCTGGAGTCGGGCCGTGTCGATCATCAACATGCCCGCGAGACCGAGAAACGACGAGGAAGCCAGGTCGGCAACGCTGACCCTTTCCGGGTCGGGGCGAAACTCCTGGTCTTCCGGTTCGAAGCCTGACGTCACGAGGGCTCCCGTGCCGAACATGTTCTGCAGGGCGATGCGTTTGCGACTCAACGCCTCGACGTTCACACCCAGTCGGTACCGCCGCTTTTCGAACTCGCGAGCGGAATAGATCCGGAGGTGTTCGAGCAGGCGTTTGGTGAAAGCGGTGAGGAAGGGGCGCACGCCCTCGTAGGTACCCTGCGTGAACTTGATTTCGGCCATGCCGGGGCTGAACATGCGGAACGACATGCCGGGCCGGACCTCGAGGTTGAGGCGGCGCAGGATCTTATCCCGCGGCTCGGAAGCAGGCCCCCAGCCGAGCGCCATCACGTCCGTCATGAAGGCATCGTCGTTGATGAGGCGGTCCCAGACCTTGGCGAATCCGATCAGCGGCTCGCCGGCTGCCTCGCCGACGGTCACGACGTCGGTCGCCTCGTAGCCGCGGGGCGGATGGCGAAAAAACCAGATTTCGAGGATGACGGCCGCGGCAAGACACAGGAGCATCCATTTTCGATGCCTGCCGGCCGCCTCGCGCCAGTCGGCGATCACTGCGTTCATATCCGGATTCATGCTCGCTCCTTCAGTGGGTGGAAATGGTGATCAGGCCGTTCGAATGGATGATCGCGGCGACGGCGAGCGCCCAGAGGAGGATCGTCAGTTGCAGGGGCCTGTCGGCGAGCAGGAGTTCGGAGGGGTTGTCTCCGAGACTGCGGAGGTGGATCAGATACAGGTATCGGAAGATCCCGTAGACGACGATCGGCACGGTCAGCACGAGGCCGTCCGTTCCGAATTTGGCCACGGTTTCCTGGCTCACAGTGTAGAGAGCGTAGCTCACCACGGTCGTCGCCGAAACGATCGAGATCATCTGGTCGATGAACGCGGGGGTGTAGTCGGCAAGCGAGACGCGATGCCGGTCGGCGTTTTCCGTGAGCGTCACGAGCTCCTGGCGGCGTTTGGCGAGCGCGAGGAAGAGGGCCAGCATGAGCGTGCAGAGAAGGAGCCAATGAGATATATATATACCACTATCTATTCCCCGAAGAGAGCCCACGCCGGCCTGGGCGCGAAGAACGAAGCCGACGGCGATGCACAGGACATCGAGCAGAACGACGTGCTTGAGTTTCAGGCTGTAGGCGAGATTCAGGGCGAAGTAGGCGGCGGCCGAGCAGGCGAACAGGCCGGAAAGCGCGAGCGAGCCGCCAAACGCGGCCGTGAGAAGAATCGCCAGCAGGATTTTTGCCTGAAATACCGTTACGAGGCCGGCGGCGATCGGCCGGCGACACTTCTCGGGATGCCGGCGATCGCGCTCGACATCGACGAGGTCGTTGATGATATAGACACACCCCGAGAGCAGGCAGAAGACGAAGAAGCCGCAGGTAGCCCAGAACCACGCGGCCGGCTGGAACAGGAGGGCCTTTTCCGAGAAAAGCAGACCCGCATAGAGAATAAGATTTTTCGACCACTGGCGGGGTCTGACGCATGTGAGGACATCGGCGGCTTTCATAGGCGCACATTCTACCAGCGGTTCTTTTGTTTGGCCAGTTTGATGAACGCCCCTTCACCAGCGGCTATGGAGGCGGACTGAGTTCCGCCCCTGTGAGATATGCGCGCACTCATAGTTTTCCGTGGGCACAGCGTGGCTCCCGGGGGAGTTGACGTTGTGGTACACTGTCGACTCGATGTCAGAGCCGACACTTCTTCTCATTCATACCGCCTCTCGCGCACAGGTGCGATGCGGGTGCCTGGCGCGCGGGGCCGGCCGGCCGGCGCCGCTGGGTCTTTCGTGTCTTGCGGCCTCGTTTCCGGGACGGGCGGTCCTCCTCGATCTCCAGGAGAGGCTTCCCGAGCACACCGACATCCCCGAGTCGGGGGCGGAACCGTTCGCCGCCGTGGTCGTGGCGGCGGCGTTCGCTTGGCAACGGATCGACGCCGAGTTGATGCGGGACCGCCTGAGGGAGGTGCTTCCACAGGCGCGGCTGGTGCTCGGCGGTCCCCGAGCGACGGAACTGGGAACAGGCTGGGACGCCTCGATTCGCGGAACAGGCCGCGTCGCCTGCGAATGGCTCCTCAAGGATCCTCGCGGCCTGAACGGCCCGAACGATACGCTGGAAGCGGATCTGCGAACGCCCCTGGCCGTTCCCGCCGCCCCGCTTGCCCAGGATGCCGGTTATGCGGCCGCCGCCGAAAAGGCCGTCTTCCTGCCGACCGTTTCCGTCCATCAACCCTGGCTCGGCCTGCTCGATCGAAGCGGGGAGTCCGCCGGTTCCCCGACGCGCGGCGACCTGACCGACCTCTTCCGGTGGCTGAGAAACTCCGGGTTCGGCGGCATCTCGCTGGAAACCCCGAACCTTCCCGGCAGCCGCGCGAACCAGATGATCGACATCGGGAGCGAGCAGGGACTTCTGCTTTCTCTTCCGTTCGACCGCCCGGAAGATCTCGTTGCGGCGCGCCTGCGCGGCTCTCCGAACCTTGCGCGGGTCTGGCTTCGTCCCCCGTCCGGGAACCACGGCGTCATCCGTCCCTTCGTCGATGCCGGCAACGATCTTCGCTCGCACGGCATCTCGGTGGGCGTCCGTCTTCCCGTCGACATGCTGCCCGAAGACGCCGTTCCACTGCTGGCTATCGCGGACGACCTCTCCGTCGAGCATCCGGCCGCATGGCAGCAGCACCTGCTCAAGTCCCTCCTGACGACCTTTTACCGGCATCACGGGCGGCTCTGGCGAAACCTGCTGAAGATCAGAAGCGCCCATGATCTCGTTCGCACGCTCCGGGGAATGTACGGTATCCTTGATCTGGTCCTCTCACGCTGACCGGAGGTATATACTGTGAAATATATATTGATCGTGAACGGTCCGAACATGAATCTGCTGGGGAAACGGGAGCCGGAGATCTACGGTTCCGCCGGCCTCGCCGATCTCGAGGCGCGGCTCACCGCCGAAGCGGCGTCCCTCGGCTGCGGCATCGAATCGTTCCAGTCGAACCACGAAGGCGCCATCATCGACAGGCTTCAGGCGGCGATGGAGCCCGGCCGTTTCGCCGGCGTCATTCTCAACCCGGGCGGCCTGACCCACACGAGCGTCTCGATTCGTGACTGCGTCGCCGCACTCCCGGTGCCGACGATCGAAGTCCACCTGAGCAACATCTTCGCCCGCGAGGAGTTCCGGGGCCGGTCGATGATCGCACCGGTCTGCGCCGGGGTCATCACCGGCCTCGGTTTCGACGGGTATCTTCTGGCGCTTCGCCATCTCGCATCGCGGGCATCATGACGTCTCCCGGCCGCATCGAACTTCTCGCCCCCGCCGGCGACCAAAGCTGCCTCAAGGCGGCGCTCCTGGCCGGGGCCGACGCCGTCTACCTCGCCGGAAAGCGGTTCGGCGCGCGCGCGTTCGCCCCGAACTTCGACGATGCGGCCCTGCGGTGGGCGCGCAACGTCACGGCGTCGTTGAAGCGAAAACTCTATATCACATTGAATACGATCGTCTTCGACCACGAGAGGCATCTCCTCGAACAGGCGCTCGACTACTACGAAGTTCTCCAGCCGGACGCCCTGATCATCCAGGATCTCGGCGTTGCGTCGCTCCTGGCGAGGCGAGGCAGCACGATCCCGCGCCATCTGAGCACCCAAGCCGCCTGGAACGGCACGGGCGGGTTCGATCTTCTTCGGCGTCTCGGCATCACCCGCATCATCCTGCCGCGCGAGTCCTCGCTCGAAGAGATCAGGGAGCTGGCGGGCCGCCTTCCCTTCGAGATCGAGACGTTCGTCCACGGGGCGATGTGCTACAGCATCTCGGGGCGCTGCTTCTGGAGCGCCGCTCTCGGAACCCGTTCGGGCAATCGCGGCACCTGCGCCCAGCCCTGCAGGAAGGCCTATGCGGCCGGCGAGGGAAAGCCGGGTGACTGGCTTTTCAGCCCGCGTGACCTGCGACTGCTCGAAGCCATGCCCGAACTCGCCCGCGCCGGCATTGCCTCGCTCAAGATCGAAGGGCGGATGAAAGGGCCGGATTACGTCTACAGCGTCGTTTCTGCGTACCGTCGGGTCCTCGACGGCGAAACACCGGGCGCCGAACACGCCGCCGCCCTTTCGGAGGTGTTCAGCCGGCCGTTCCATCAGGGGTTTCTTCGCGGGGTGCCGTCGAAGGAGTGGAACACCCCCGAGCAGCCCGGCCGCGAAGCCCAGACGGTCGGCCGGATCGTCGGCCCGGCAAAGGGCGGGCTCGTCGAGATTGAACTGTCCGTCGTGATCCGACCCGGCGACGGCCTGTCCTGGGAGACTCCCGACGGCGGCCGGAGCGGCGCACGCATCACCTGGATGGAACCGGGCGGCAAGTCGAGCCACAAGCTCGTCCGAGGTCTCCCCGCCGGGCTTCCGGCCGGCACGATCCTCCGCCGTACCGACGCGGCGCATGACGCCCCCTGGCTCAAAGGCTGGAACAGAGACTGGGAGCGATATCCGATCGACCTCTTCTGGTCGGGGCACGAGGGGCAGCCTCTCGCCGTCGAGACGGTCGTCAACGGCCGTCCCGTCCGGTTTCAGACCGAGTCGCCCCTCACGCACGCCGTGGGGGGGCGCGGGCTCGAATCGGGGCCGCTGCTGCAGAAATTCGGCCTTCTGGGCGAAACGTTCGCGGCGCGACGTCATGTGACCAAAGCCCTCGACCCGGCCATGTTCATCCCCCCGGGCGATCTGAAGCGGCTGAAACGCAGTCTCGTCGAAGCCGTGACGAAACTCGCCTCTCTCCCTCCTCCAACCCATGTCACACGGGCCGGCACGACGGGGGCCATTTCCGTTCCTGCCGAACCGGCCACGCCCTCATCCCCGAAAACGCCCCCGATTCCGCGGGCCCAGCTGATGATCAGGCTGTTCAACCACGCCTTCCCGGTGCATCGCGACATCGGCCCAGACGCCTGGATCCTGCCTTTCGAAGATCGCCACGCCCTGCCGGACTCCCTCGATCCGTCGCGGATTACCTACTGGCTTGCGCCGGCCGCTTCATGGGATCGAGTCGACGCCCTCGAGCGCGAACTCGACCAACTGCCCGATCAGGAAATCCTCTGCATGGGCTGGGAAGCCTTCGAACTGGCGAAACGACTTCCGCGACATGCGTTCCGCCTCGACTGGTGCTTCAACGTTGCCAACACCCCCGGCTCGGAACTGCTCTCGGAGGAACGGATCGGCGTCACGGCGGCGCGGGAATGGCCGATTCAGCATCCGCCCGCGTCTTCCGGCATCACCTGGAGCATCGGGCACAATCCGCTCGTATCGATGAGCCGGTTCCCTCCCCTCGCGGAACGGCACCGCATCGTCACCAACCCGCACCGGGACAGATTTTTCCTTATGGACCTCGCTCCCGGCCTGACAGGGTTATTCCTGGTATCGCCGATCACGACGTGGGTCGCGCCTCCGGGCCTCCGGTACCAGCTGGATATCGCCGTGGCCCCCCACGAAAGCCCCTTTCGCGTCCTCGGGGAAATGGAGCACGTCATCGCGTCGGCGCGCACGAGACTCGTTTCCCCCGTTCCGAAGCAGAGTTGATTCCTTCGAACCGAAAATGCGGAAGCGGGGCTTTCGCGGCCCCGCCTCTTTTTTTATTCCAGTGCGTATAGAATACGTCTCAGACGGTCTCCGGTTGGTCGATGAAGGTTCGCTGGGTGGGCCTGACGGTCAGAACCGGACAGTCCGCCTGCCGGGTGACGGCGTAGGACGTATCGCCGAGCAGGGTCGTCAGGATGCCGGAGCGGCCATGGGCGCCGATGATGATCAGATCGATCCTGTTTTCAGCGGCATACTCAATAATATTCGCCGCTACATTTCCTCCGAGAACGGTCGTGACGATCGACAGATCCTTGTAGCCGTCGCCCACGAACTGACGCATCTGCTCGTGGATGTCCTGCTGGGGAATTCCTCCGGCGGCGGGGAGGGTCATCGGCAGTTCCAGAGGCATCGGCGCCATGAACTCCTCTTCGAAGACGTGGAGGAGATGGACTTCCGCGCCATACTGCCGCGCGAACGACGCGCCGTATTTCAGAGCAAGCCCCGAGCCGTCGGAAAAATCGACGGGAACGAGAATCCGCTTGAGATTGATCACGACCCGCTCACTTCACCCAGAACGGCGTGCGACCCTGGGCGAGAATCTTGATATCGAGACCGTTCGTGCGGGCGATATGCACGTGATCGCCCTTTTCATAGGCGAGCCACCGGTCATCGGGGGCGACGGTCGGATACAGGCCGCTGAGAATCGGGCGATGCAGCTCCTTGGTGGTCAGATCGAGGGATTCAAGCTCGCTGCTGCCGTACCGGTCGGAGATGAAGACGAGATTCTTGCCGTCTTTCGTGAAGCACGGAAACGACTCGTTCACGCCTTTGGTATCGGTGAGGCGGATGATCCCCTGGGCCATCGTCGAGATCATGTACAGGTCGTTCGTGCCGTCGTCCGTAAGGACGGAAACGGCGATCCATTCACCGCTCGGCGACCAGTCGGCGGCCGTCACCCGGAGATCCTGGGAGATCTTGACCGCGGTTTTCTGTTCGATGCTGTAGGTATACAGGGCGGCGACGTTATCGCAGGTCGAGTACATGATGAATTTTCCGTCGGGCGAGAAGCCCTCGAACGCGCTTCCCTCGAACAACTTTCTGATCTTCTTGCCGTCGCGGCTGAGGAGATAGACTTCGGAGCGCATGTCGGGCAGCTTGTTGGTAAAGCCGATCCAGCCGCTCGCTTCGCAGAGTTTTGGGAAAACGATGTTGGAGTAGGCCGGCGTGATGCGTTCTTTCCCCGTTCCGTCCGGGTTGATGAAGGCGAGATAGGTCTTCCCGGCCTCGGACGTATCGACGTACAGAATTTTGCCTTCGGGAGCCGGGCCATCGGCCGCCCACACCCGGGGTGCGACGCAGAGAACCGCAGCGAGCAGCGACACGGCAACGCCGATCAAAAGCCTCTTCATGAACCCCTCCTGTTCCGGTCATCAAAAAAATCGGGCGAGGTTGCCCTCGCCCGTTGAGTATAAACGAATTCTTCCGTGAAGCCAACTGGCTTCTTACATGTTGAACAGTTTCTTCAGGGGCTCGAACGCATCGACCTGTTCCTGCCGGTCCTTGATGATTGCCTTGGCTGTCTTGACGTCCTTCAGGAGCTGCTCGACCTCCTTGGCGTTCTTGGGATCATACTGGTCGATCTTGCCGAGCTTGGCTTCGAGATCCTTGATCTTGTCGTTGTTCGTCTTGATCTCGGCGGCGGCGGTGTCGGCCTTGCTCTTTGCCTGCCCGTAGACGTCCTTGAACTCGCCGTAGGCCTTTTCGAGACGCTCGCGCGCCTGCTCGACGCGTTTCGCGCTGGAGTTGATATCGTCGTCGAAGGGGTTCCACGCGTGGTTCGTGACGTCCTGGGTGCGGACATTCTTTTCATGGGCGGCATGCGCAGTCCTGAGCTCACTCTCGAGATCGTTGAGGTTCTTCAGCGTGAGGAACTGCTCGAAGGGCGATGCCTTGAAGAACGTGGGAGGCATGAGCCTGATGGCGGACATGAGAGCCGAATGATAATCACTGCTCTTCCCGATCAGGTTGGCGATGCCAATTTCCTTGAGGTCTCTTTCGAAGTATTTGTTTGCAGCGACATCGGCGTCCTTCTTCGCCTGCTCGGCCTTCTTGGCCTCTTCAGCCTTTTTGGCCTCCTCAGCCTTCTTGGCTTCCTCGGCTTTTTTGGCCTCTTCGGCCTTCTTCGCCTCTTCGGTTTTCTTGGCATCGGCCGCCTTCTTGGCTTCCTCTGCCTTCTTCGCCTCTTCGGCCTTCTTGGCGTCGGCCGCCTTCTTGGCTTCCTCTCCCTTGGCCGCATCGGTCTTGCCGGCGGTTTCGTTGGTGATCGGCTTGCCGTCGCGCTTCACGAGCTTGACCTTCCCGTTTTCGATCGCCCAGATGTATCCCTCGGGGGGATTCAGGGCCATCCATTCGGGATCCGTCAGCAACTTGTTGTCGATCATCAGGCGAACGGTTTCAGGGGTGAGAGCCGTGACCGTTTTCTTACTGCTGAGGAGCATCCTGTTGAGGCCGTCGACGGCCTTCTGCAGACGGGCGATCTTCTGCTCGGTCGTGTATTCCGGAATGGCGACCGGAGGCTTGCCGGTCTGTCCGCTCTGAGTGGAATTTTGCGAGCCGCTCTGCGAGCCGGTTTGCGTCCCGGTCTGCGAACCGCTCTGCGTGGCGCTCTGGGTACCTCCCGGAGTCGTTGTCGTCGTCGCGGAAGAAGACGCCGTCGCCGGGGCCGGCGGGATAACGATCGTCAGGTTCCAGCCGTCGATGATAAGATCAGGGTTTTTGGCCAGCGACGGGTATTTCGACTTGTTGGCCTCGATGATCTCGCGATACCTGGAGCCATCGCCAAGATATTTTTCAGCAAGTCCCCATAACGTATCACCGGGCTTCACCGTGATCTTGACGGTTTTCGCCTTGGCCGGCTCAGCGGGCGCCTGCGTCTGCGTCGTGGTCGTCACGGCGCTCGTCGTCTGGGTCGGAGCGGCCGCTTCGACGACCGCGGGCTGGGACGGCGCCGCCGAGTCGTCGACGGCAGACCCGTCGATGACGATGGTGCCGCCGGTCAAGGGGTTCGCTGCTCCGCTCGATTCGGCGCTCGCATGACCGCACAACAGGCCACAGAAAAGGACGACAACCAACGGGGAGATTCGTTTCATCGCATACACCTCTCTCTTCCCGGATTACGATAATGTACAGATTATACTGATTTTACGTCAGGTGTGAAGGAAAGTTTTCGACAAAATGCACGAAATTTTCCCTTCCGATTGTGGTATTCTTGTTCCGGCATCCTTCCATGAAAGAATAGAACGGAGAATACGAACATGTGGCCAAAATGGCTGAGGGGTTTAGTCACTCTGTGGGTAGCATGGGACAGCCGTTCCCGAAAAGGCGCCGGCCTGTTCTGGACAGCGACGGTATTCATTCTGGGACCTCTCCTGGTTCCCTTTTACCTTGCCGCCAGACCTCTTCTCCCCGGGGAAACCCGCCGCGGTTCCTTCTGGTGGAACGCCGCCTGGAACTTCGAGCGCCTGTTCGCGGCCCTCGCCGCCCTCGCCGGAATGGCCGTCTGCGCCCAGAACATGCAGATCGCCGAGAACAAAGATCTGGCCGTCGTCAAGCGCGCCGAGATCAAGGCGGGCACGCTCGCAGGCTTGATCGTCACGTTCGTTCTCCTTCTCGTTGAACGTGCGTTCATGAATTCGCTGAAATCCTCCATGGAACAGGATGTTCCGGAAGAGAACTGATCTGAACGGGCACTCGTTCGCACCCTACGCGAGACGCTGCGCGCGGCTTTGGGTCGCTCTGCTGTTCTTCGCAGCATCCCTGCTCCAGGGAGCCGTCACTCTTCCCACCGGCCCGGAACAACCCGTCTCGGGCCCCGGAAGCTGCGATTACGCGCACGGCGGATACCGCATCACGCAGGTCGGCGCCTACGAAGAGCGGTTCGTGCTGTATGAGCCCGCGAACCCCGCGCCGGCGAGCGCGCCCGTCGTCCTGTTCCTTCACGGCTGGATCGCATCCGATCCGGGCTACTACCAGGGCTGGATCGCCCACCTCTGCCGTCGCGGCAACACCGTTGTCTTTCCGATCTACCAAGGCAGCGGCGAGCATCTTTCGAACTACACCGCGAACGCCGTCCGGAGCATGAAGGAGGCCTTCAAGACCCTGTATGCGGGCGGTCACGTCGAACCCGACCGGGATCGCTTCGGCATCATCGGTCACGAATGCGGCGGGGTCATCGCGGCGAACGTCGCCGCATCGGCGAGATATTTCAAGCTGCCCCAGCCGAAGGCCGTCATGGTGCTGCATCCCTCGCGCCGGGGCGGTTTCGGCGCCGCGCTCAGCCTCGACCTCTACGATCTTTCCGGCATCAGGCCCGGGACCCTGCTGGTCGTCGGCGTCGGCGAGGAAGACGACGAAACCGTCCAGGAAACGGCCCGCGAGCTTTTTTATGCCGCCGACGCCATCCCCTCCTCCGACAGGAATTTCATCACCTTCCTGTCGGATATCCGCGGCACGCCGGCGCTCGTCGCCGACAGCGCGTCGGCCTATGCCCCGATCGAGCCTCGCTACGAGCGGTTCGTCGAGCAACGCCGCTGGGAGTTCATCTCGATGATGCGCCAGCACCGGCTTGCGCGACATATCCGATGCCGGGGAATCGACGCGATGGACTGGCTGGGCACCTTCCGGCTCTTCGATTCTCTCTGCACCACCGCCTGGACAGGCCGGGACCGGCGCTCGATCATGGGCGCCGGCGAGCCGGTTCGCTTCATGGGCATCTGGAGCGATGGCAAGCGGATCAACAGCCTTCTGGCAACGGAGCGACCATGAACATCACCCCCGTGCGATTCATTCCGATGTGCGTCCTTCTTCTTCTTACAGCCGCCGTTCCGGCTTTCAGCCAGGATCTGAAAGTGACGGAGGAGATGATCACCCGGTATCTGGCCGTGTACGACACCGTCACCGCCAGCAATCCCGCGATCGCATACAGACTGTTTCATCACGAGACGCTCGATCCCGCGACCCCTGAAGGCGCCATGGCCGAGGCCGCGCTCAAACAGGCCGGCTTCGAGTCTCAGCAGGAATTTTCGGCCGCCGACGTGATCCTCGGAACGGCATGGCTTCAGCTTACGGCCGAGGAAATGGCGAAATCCGCCGAACGGACCAAGCGGGACGCCGTTACGGCAATCGAGGATGCGCTCGCGGATCCGAACCTCGAGGATGCTCAGCGAAACAAACTCGAGCAGGCTCTCGAACGGATGCAGCAAGAGGAACGGCCCACCGCCACGGCTTCCGACACCGATCTCATCGATTCGGACAGCATGGCTCTCGTCCGCTCCTATCGCGACCGGCTCCGCCCGATCATGACGATGGATTCCGACGAGCAACTCAAGGGATTCTGAACCCCATCGTCGCCAGCCCGGCACGGAACTCGTCGGGTTCGCTCCAGAACAGCAGGGGAACCCCGGCAGCGACACATCGGTCGCGAACGCGGGTTTCCCGTATTCCGTCGAACCGGCCGATCCTTCGAAGGATGATGCCGGCGACACGCGCCGTCCGTTCCGCCGCGAAGCCCGAGTAAATCTCGGGGTCCTGCTCGCCCGCATCGCCGATCAGCAGCATCGGCGCCCCGGGAAACAGCGTCGCCAGCCGTCGGAGCCAGCGCGTCTTGTGATCGAACGTCTTCTGTTGGGTGAAACTCACGCCGTCACCCGTGATCAGAAGCCCCGGCGGAAACCGGCGATCGGCGAGGAACCCGCCGATGAAACGTTCCATCGCCGCCGGAGACGCACTCAGATACACGAAAAGAGCGCCCGTGCCCGAAATTGCATATATTTTATCATATATTTCTTGAGTTCCCGGCACCGCCTGCCGACCACTCAGGGTCCGCAGCAGGGAGTTGAAGAGAAGCTTGCGCTTCGCCGGCACATCGCTGACCAGCACGGTGTCGTCGACATCGCTGACGACGAGCAGAGAGGCCGAGGCCGGAAGGGGCTGCTCGACCCTGCGCAGGAGGACATTCCCGTTCGGGTCGGTCACGGAAATCGGGATCGTCCCCGTCCCCGCGGGCACCGGGAACTCGATGCCGAACGCCCCGCTTTCGTCGAGGCTGACGCTCCGTGAGGAGGAGCCGACCGATACGACGACGGTCGCCGAGGCTGCGGGCCGGCTCAGGAGTCCCCGCACCCGGTCCCGCCGGTTCGTTCCCACGCGCGGACGGCCGGCCCGTACGAGGCCCTCCGCGCGGATCTCGCCCGTTCTGGCACCCGGCAGGAGCCTCAGTGACGGGCAGTCGAGGCACAACGCCTGCGAAGCCGCGAAGAGAATCGCCGAAACGGCAAGAGCACCCATCGCCGGCAGGGGAAATGTTTTCCGAAGATTCATGTGACGCCGCCGCTCCTATCGGAGAAAATTCGTTCACCTCGAGAGTGGCATGAATGTCTTCCCTTCCGCAAGTGCATCGGATTTCGCAACCGCTGAATCCCAGAGGTGCGGAATGCGAAACGACGAATACAGCGGCTTCACAAGCCAGGCTGGTTGCGCTACAATGCCCGTCATGCGAAAAAACCTCCTGATTCTGGCCCTCGTTTTCATCCTCCTGATCCTCATTTCCGGCACTCCCGGAACGAATCCACCCGCTGGCTTTCCCGACAGAGACCGGATCTCATCCATCCTCCGGGACTCCCGGCCTGCGGACGTCCAGGAGCGGCTCACCTCCGTGATGGGCCCCGGGGCATCCGGCGCCGGAAGCTTGCGGGCCATGCTCCGGGCCCTCGACGAGATCGAGCGCGCTTCGGCCGAAATCCGGCAGCGCATCCCTGTCGAGATCTATCGCGCATGGCTTCTCGCGGCACACGGGTATGACCAGGCCGCGCTTTCCATCATCCGCCGGCTCACATTCGTTCCGCAGTATCTGACGCTGGAAGCCCAGGCGGATATCGCGCTGATCGAGGCGTCTCTTGAACTTCGCGCCGGGAACGCCTCCGCCGCCGCCGCCGCGGCCGACCGGCTCGCCTCGGCCGACGTCGGCGCGGCCCAGGCGCTTCGCCAGCTTCTCGCCATCGATCCCACGGCGCGATCCTCCGGCGGAGCGGACTCCACGTGGCCGCTGGCGTCGGTTCTCCTGCTGGCCCTGATGGCCGTTCCGGCCTTCGCCATCGACCGGGAACGGCGTCTCTGGCTGAAACGCTTTCCCGAAGGGCAGGATCGCATCGCCCCGTATCATGCGTTCAAACGCTCCCCCCTCGCGATGTTTCTCGTCACGGCGGGCAGTCTTCTGGTTCTGGCGCTCGGCCTGCCCCGGCGGCTCGGCGTCCGCCACGACGTCGCCTTCGCAATTATATACTGGATGATATCTTACACATTCACGCTCATCCCGTTCCACCGGCTGGACCTCGACGTCCGCAAGGGAAACTGGAGCCTACGGGAATACGTGTCCGCCGTGTTCCGTCTCCACCTGCTCAGGGCGCTCCCTCTCGCCGCACCCCTGGCCGCTTTTTTCATCCTCCGGACCATGTCATCCGCCCTCCCGTGGTGGGTCGTGAACGCCCCATGGTCGCCCGCCCTGGGCTTCGCCGTGCTGACGGCCGTCACCCTCCTCGCGATCCCCTTCCTCCTGCCGGCGGTCATGGGGATGCGACGGATCTCATCCGACCAACTTCCCCGCCCGCTCAGAGATCTCCCGTTCAGGTTCTACCGGTGGCCTCTCCCGAAAATCGGCATCGCGAACGCCGTTTCCTTCGGGTATTTCCGGGCATCCCATTCGATCGCCTTCACCGGCGAACTGCTCGACGGCTGTTCCGCGGAAGACGTCGTCGCCGTCGCGACCCATGAAGAGGCGCATCTGTCCGGCGGGCATCTGTTCCTGTATTTCCTGGCGATGGTCGATCTGGCACTCGCGGCCGGCCTGTGGGCGGCCGTGTTCCCGCTCCCTGCCGAGAGACTGCTGATGTTCGGCCCGACGGTCATGCAGGGCATGATCCTGTTCGCCGTCTGGCTCATCACCAACAGGTTGTTCACCGCCATGGGCCGCCGTTTCGAGTTCGAGGCGGACCGCTTCGCGGCGGAGCGGGTCGGGCGGGAACCGTACATCCAGGCCCTGACGCGCCTTGCACGCGCGAACTTCATGCCGGTCCGGTTTCGCGAAGCCGACAACGCCCCCGGCGTCCACCCGTCGCTCACCGAGCGGAAGCATGCCCTGCGAGGATACGATGGCCGCGTGTTCGAACCGGCCGCCGGTCTTCCGTCCGACCTGGTCCTCGCCCTCTGGAGAAGCCGACTCGCCCTCGAGTGGAATCGCGGCGAACAGGAGGCGAAACACATCTGCTCGCTCGACGACGATCCCCCCGGCGATGCCCCGCCGGCGGACAGGCTCGCCGCGATCGCCCGGCGCCAGGCCCGGTTCGGCGCCGAGTGTCTTCTCGAACCCGGCGGCGCCTGGCTCGAGATCATCGAATGCGCCCAGAAACTGACGATCCTGACCTCCGATCCGTCTATTCCGCAGGACCGCGTCTGCGCGCTCTGCAGCGGCGGCATGCGCGAGGCCCTCGCTCCCGACACCGTCGCCTGGGCGTCAACCCCGGCCGGCTGCAGGATTTCACGCCATCCGTCCGAAATGACGCAACCGGCGGTGTCTGACTCCACCCCGCCGGTTGAATTATAGAGTTAGATATATAATTTAGGACATGATGGCTTTCAGCGATTCCTGACGGTCGTTATACCGCTCGAAGGCGAAGTCGATCAGCCTGGTGACGAGGTCGCCGTAGGAGATGCCGGTCGCCTCCCAGAGTTTGGGATACATGCTGATGCTCGTGAAGCCCGGGATGGTGTTGACCTCGTTCAGGACGAGTTCTCCGGTGTCGCGGTCGAGGAAAAAGTCGACGCGGGCCATTCCCGCGCAGTCGAGGGCCCGGTAAGCCCGGACCGCCATTTCCCTGATCTCGGCCGTCTTCGCATCGTCGATCGGGGCGGGGATCCTGAGCTCCGAGCGGTCGTCGACGTATTTCGCCTTGTAATCGTAAAATTCATTGCATGGAACGATCTCGCCGGGGATCGACGCGATCGGCTTGTCGTTGCCGAGCACCGAGACTTCGAGTTCGCGGCCGTTGATCGTGGCCTCGACGAGGATTTTCCGGTCGTATTTCGCGGCAAGGTCGAAGGCGGCGGAAAGCTCGCCCCTGTCGTGCGCCTTGGAGACGCCCACCGAGGAGCCCGAGTTCACGGGTTTGACGAAGCAGGGATACGCGAGATGCGCCTCGAGATCGGCGATCACCTGGTCGGGGGTTTCGCGCCAGTCGCGGCGCAGATACTCCCTGAACGGCGCGATTTTCAGGCCGGCATCGCGGAACAGGCGCTTGGCGGCCGTCTTGTCCATGCCGACCGCCGAGGCCATGACGCCGCACCCGACGTACGGCAGATCGGCCATCTCGAGCAGCCCCTGCAGGGTGCCGTCCTCACCGTAGGTGCCGTGCATGATCGGGAACACCACGTCGAGTTTCACCTGCTGATGGGCGTTCTGCCTGTCGAGCAGGATCATTCCCTGGTGAGACGGATCGCCGATCAGGGCGGTTTTCCCGGCAGCCTCGGCCGGCGCGACGTCGAGCTTCTTCTGCTCCTGCGGCGCGGGCAGGAACTTCTTGGGGTCGGCCCCGACCACCCAGGTCCCCTGCTTTGACACGCCGATCGGAATGACCTCGTATTTGCTGGAATCGAGCGCCTTCATGATCGACTGCGCCGAGACAAGCGAAACCTCATGCTCGCCGGAACGGCCGCCGAAAACGACGCCGACGCGGATCCTGCCGGATGTGCCCATGAAAACAACCTCCTTGCCGCAAACGTTTTTCACAACGTGTATCGGCAGAAAAGCCCCGCGGCCTGAGGAAGCGTTCGCTTCAGGCCGGTTCCCGTATGTTGCAAGGATCCGCAACCGTCTCCGGTACCGGCACCACCGGCTTCTCGTCGTCCGCCGGGGACGGCGGCACGCCGAACCTCGAAAACGTCAGCGTGAAGGTGCTTCCCTCGCCCAGTTTGCTCGCGACCTCGACGGTGCCGCCCATCATCGTCACAAGGTTCTTGACGAGATACAACCCGACGCCGGAACCGCCGTAGCGGCGCCTGATCGTGCCGTCGACCTGTCTGAATCGGTCGAAGATGTATCTCAGATCCTCTTCGGCCATGCCGACCCCGTAATCGACGACCTCGAGAATGAGTTCGTCGTCTTTCGCCGTAGCCACCAGGCGGACGAGGCCGCCCTTTTTGGAGAACTTGACGGCATTGCTCAAAAGGTTGATCAGAACCTGCTTCAGACGGTCGCCATCGATGAGAATCGGGAACAGGTCTCCCTGGATCTTCACCTCGATCCGCACATCCCTGCTGACGGAGAACCCTTCCATGTGCTCGGTCACCTCTTTGAGCAGAGGCGCAATATCGGTCTTCACCGGTTCGATGCGCATCCTCCCCGTGTCGATCGCCTCCATGTCGAGCAGGTCGTTGATGAGCCGAAGCAGGTGCTGAGCGGTTTTTTTGATCTGGGCCGCCCCCGTCATCACGTCCTCTTTGCGGTCGTAATGCTGAAGGATGAGGTCGGGCCAGGCGAGAATCGAGGTGAGCGGGGTACGCAGCTCATGTGACATGTTGCTCAGGAACTCGCTCTTCAGTCGTTCGGACAACTGGGCTTTTTGGGTTTGTATTTCGAGCAGCCTGGTGCGTTCGATGACTTTCTTTTCCAGCGTCAGGTTCAAAATGCGAAGCTCGTTCTGCCGCTCGTTGATCGCCTGAACCATCTCGTTGAAGGTATGGGCCAGGAACTCGATTTCCTGGGCGGCCTCGATCGAAAGAGGAGGAGCGGAGTAGTTCTGCTGAGAGAGCTTCTCGGCAAGATGCTTCAGGGTCTCGATCGGATACGTGATCATCCGGCTGAAACGGCGGGCCACGTAGGCGATCAGCAGGAGGGTCAACAGAACGACCGCCGCGATGACTAAGGTGGTTGAACAACAACTGGGAGTTGATCTGCTTCAGCGAGAATCCCATGTACAGGGTGCCGAGGAACCGCTGGTTGAAGCTCAACCGGTGCCGCAGGTGCAGGATGTTGCCGTCGTCGAAGGACTCGATGGGAACCGCCGAGAACCCGGCCTTCCAGGAGGCGATCGGAGCCTGTTCCGGGTGGAATGCCGCCATCACGACGCCGTTCCGGTCGGCCACGTGAACGTATGCAACCTCCCCGCGCCGCGTCAGGCCGTTCACGACTTCGTTCAGCGCCTGCAGATCCTCGAACTCGACGCCGGGCGCCATGTTGTAGGCGGCCAGATCGACCAGTTCTTCGGCTTTCTGCTGGAAGTTCTTCCGGATGATCGAGTGTTCGCGGACGATCGTGAACGCCCCGAGAATGAGGATGCCGGGAACGAAGGCGGCCAGCAGGAGAATGCGCAACTGGGCATGCAGCGGCGCCCTGTACAGCCATTTCATCGACGTCATCGGATGACCCGGCAGTGCTTCAGGAAGTTCGCATGGAAGTCGGCGCCCACGGTGCGCGCCGTATTCAGGTTGAGGTGGATGACCGGCCTTTCGCCCTCCAGCGTCATGACGACCACGATGCCCGAGTTCAACAACAGCGGGTTGCTGCCGAAGGTGACCACCTGGTGCTCCTTCGCATATCTGCCGACGATCTCGCCGTCTTTCCGCCAGTCGCCGACCAGAACGAGCATTCCGGGAGTCCTTCCGGTCTCCGACAGGACGCCGTTTTTCAGCAACATCTTGATCGGCGCGAGCGGCCGACCGAAAATGGTTTTGCCCGCCAGCGCCTCTTCAACCTGTTTGAACGAACGATCGCACTCGCTCGAGTCGTCATTGCGCATCACGATGCCGACTTCGTAGGGGGTCGAAGCCGTGCTGTCGAACGAGCGGTCGTACGTCACGATCTTGAGAAAGATCTGGATCTGCAGGGGAATCGGGATTTCAGCGGCAGGCGACTCTCGGCTTGCCGCGACGAGGCTGCCGCAGACGAGGAGCTGCATCAGGACGATCCATCCTGCTGCCAGGATGCTGCGCGGTCCGATTCGGTTTTTCCTGCAGTTACTGCCCATACATCCTTAAAACGATCGTATGAAGTCGAACCTGACCAGCGTTCCGGGGGCCCAGGCCTCGAGCATCTCCTGGTAGGAGCTGCGGCCGATGTTCCAGGCCGAGAACTTGATGTGTTCTTTCGAAGAGATGCGGTGCAGGAGGGAGGCTCCCGTCACCGAGTAGCTCGACACGTTCCGCGTTCCGACGCCGGGAACGTCGCGTTTGTTGGTGTCGATGGTATCGCCGACCCAGTGCGTTTCGAGCTGCATGCTCGTTTTGTCGTCGAAGGCATGCCAGAACCCGATCCCGCCCTTCTTCTCGGCGTCGTACTGGAGCTCGCGACCCTGATTGTCTTCCGAGCGGAGCCACATGCCGCTCAGGAACAACCGGTTTCTGGGCGAGAAGTGCTTGCGAAGCTCGAACTCGATCCCGTGAATGTCGGCGCTGTCGCCGGGCTGCTGCGGATGGAACTTCCCGAAGATGCCGTATCGGGCATACGCTGGATCGGCGATGAGCGGATCGAAGTTTTCCCAGATGATGTTCTTGTGGACCATGTTGAACCCGGTCAGACGGGCATAGAGTTCCCTGGGGAACATGTAATCGAGCGAGAGTTCCAGCGTGCGGATTTTTTCGGGTTCCATGTTCTGAGTGCCGCGGCCGCTCGGCTGGTCGATGTACGACTGCCAGTTCGAGGGCTCCTTGAACGCGCTGCCGTATCCGAATCTCGCGTGGCCTTTTGAATCGTCGAAGCTATACATCAGCGACAGGTGCGGGCTGAACACATCCTCGTAATCGGTGTGCGTGTCGTATCGTCCGCCGACGGTCAGCCGCCAGGGAGTGGAAAGCGTGATTTCGTCCTGGAAAAACAAATTGATGTTGTCCTTCGTGAACGACCTGCGCTCCGGAATAAAATCGTCCCCTTTATACGTTTCGGACCGAAGCCCGGTGCCGAACGAGAGCTGGTGACGCCTGCGGATCGCCATGTCGCGCTGAAGGTTGATGTACCATCTATACGAATCGATATTATAATTCAGGTCGGGCACGTCGGCAAAGTTATAGAAATTTTCGTCATACCCGTGCCAGCTCACAACCATCGTGTCGCGTGCGCCATTCCGGCGTTCGGCCGAGGTGTGCCAGTCGATCCACTCCTCGCCGCGCTTCCAGGTATACAGCCGGTACACGCCGAAATCGGCGCCGTCGTATTCCTGGTCGACGCGGCGCATGCCGACGTTTATTCTATTGTTTCCGAATTTATATTTGCCGTACAAATATCCCCAGGCGCGGTCGCTGTGGGCGTCTTCGCCGGGCCGGTTCCGGTCGCGGATGATGCCGGGGCCTTCCGTCGTGTTCATGTGGAGGTCCCAGAGCCAGGAGGTGGCCTTCGTGCGGCCGGCCACGGCCAGTTGGGAACGGGCCGTCTGGAACGTTTCCCAGCCCGCCTGGAATTTCCCCGTCAGATCGCCCTTGAGGTAATCCTCGGGATCGCGGGTGATGATATGCACGACGCCGAGAAACGCGTTCGCGCCGTAGAGGGCCGACCCCGGCCCGGAAAGCACCTCGATGCGCTTGATGTTGGAAAGGGGAAGCGTGATGTCGGTCCAGATACCGCCGTCACGAACGTCGTTGACCGGCACGCCGTCGACCATCCAGAGAATGCGCTCGTTGATGACGGACGCGCCGACCATGCCGCGGATCGACGTGTTCGTGAACTGCGAGAGCCAGGTTTTCGTCTGAAAACCGGGAATGCGCCGGAGAAGGTCGGAAAGCGTCATCGCGGGCGAGTTGAGGATTTCCTCTTCGGTGATGACGTACATCGTCGCCGGCGAGGCATCCATCGCCGCCTCGCGCCTCGTCGCCGTCACGACCGCCTGGCAGAGGAGGTCATCGAGCGATACGTCCGAAATGTCCTTGAATTCCTTCACCGCCGGACCCGCCCAGGCGGCTGCGACGCAGAGCACCCACACGGAGAGCAGGAACGCCCACCGCCTCCGAACGCAAGCATTGACCGCATGTTGTTTTCGAGTTTGCATCAGGAGTCTCCCAAAATGTTCGCCAATGTTTTCTCTTCTCTTTGTTTTGGCGTGTCTTTGTTCCCGACAGTGCCGGGATACATACTGCAATGATCGAATATCCGGAAGGATAGACAAAATTCTCCATCCTGTCCAGTCATTCTCTTGACACCACTCCCATCACGGCTTAGGGTATGCGTTTCAGGATGACCAGCAAACCTTCACGAATCCCCGCCGGCAAGCCGGAACAAAACGGTTCCGGCCCATTGCCGCCTCCTCCGGGATCGTCCGCAGGACGTCTTCACATGACGGCCGAGACGGGAATCCTCGTCGCCCTCGCGCTCGCCCTCGGCCAGTTCAGGCTGTTCGAACTCCCCGCAGGCGGCTCGCTTTCTCTGGGAAGCCTTCCGCTTCTCCTGCTGGCCGCGCGGCAGGGCTGGCGGCGGGGCGTTTCGGCCGGCTTTCTCGCCGGCCTGCTCATCACGCTTCGCCGGCCGACCATCGTTCATCCGGTTCAGTATCTGCTCGATTACCCGCTCGCCCATGCGGTTCTCGGCCTGGCCGGTCTCTGGCGATGGACGCATCCCGGAAAAGCGGCAGCGGCGGTGACATTTGCAAGCAGTCTGAGACTGCTCTGCCATGTCACCGCCGGCGCTGTGTTCTTCGCCTCACCCGGAATCTCTTCCGGCTCGGCGATCGCGACGTCGGTCTTCTACAACCTCGGCCACATGCTTCCGGAAACCGCCGTCAACGCCGCGCTCGCGGCGTGGCTGGCTTCCGGGCACCCCCGGCTGGTCGGAAACCCGCCGGCCGGCGTCAGAGATTGATCGTCCGACGCCGAAAACGCATCAGAAGACCGGGGTCACCTTGTCGCTGCCGAGACACTTGGTGCAGACGTATCCGCGCACCAGCTTGCCGCGAAGCATGACGCGCTTGCGCTGAAGGTTGACGCTCCAGCGCCGCTTCGTGCGCCGATGCGAGTGGCTGAGCTGATAGCTGACCTGGGGGCCGCGTTCACAAACCAGACAATACCGAGACATTTGTGTCACCTCCGAACAAAGGTCGAGTGGTTCTGTATACTACCAGAATTTCACCGACGATGCAACGACATTGTACACCATCATCGTTTTTCATCTCCTTTCATTCGCTGCGGTCCGGTGCCCGGTCTGTGTGTGAATTTGCCTGCCAATCCCCAGATGGCGCTGCTGAAATCCTCTTTCCCAGCGATTGTCCTAAGATGGAGACGCCCGCCTTCCGATAGTTCTACAAAAGGCTTTCATCGGAGGTCGGTTCATGTCACTTCTGCAGAACAGGCGATACGCTCTCTTCCTTGTCGCCGTCATTCTTCTCGCCGCCGCCCTGGGCGGCTGTACGAACGCGAACTCCATCGCCGGCATCGACACGACGGAAACGACCACCACCGCGCTCACAGACACATCCTCGACTCCAACGTCGGCGAACCTCTCCCCCATCCTGCACCTGACCTCCTCGAACGCGATGGTGGGCGTCGAAGGGGAAGTGACGCTGACGGCGGATGCCATCGATCCCGACGGAGATCCGGTCCAGCTCAACTGGACGGCATCAGGCGGCGTGATCATCAGGAACGTTTCGAATATGGCCGTCTGGAAAGCCCCCTCCACCACGGGATGCTTCGAAATCTCCTGTCTCGCTTCCGACGGGAAGGGCGGTGCAACGTCGTCGAAACTGAACGTCTCCGTCGTTGGCGGCCGTGTCTACCGTGTGACGGTTCAGGTGAACAGAGCGTCGCTTCTCGTCAACCAAGCGGGATCGACGGTCGACGGCGAATGGCTTCCGCTCGCCCAGGCCAAGGTGACGATTCCGTCGCTCAACCTCGTCGGAATAACCGATGCGGAAGGAAAAGCGGAGATCGCGCTCGACGGCGGAACCTCCGTGGCCAGTTCAGCCGAAATACACATCGCGTATCTCGACTGGAACCTCCGATACGTGTCGCAGTTCCCCGCCAACGGCAGTTCGATCAACGACACCGTGCAGTTTCACCCGGGATATGAAGAAGCATCGATTGCGGTCGGGCGCGGCGATTCGTTTGCCTCGCGCCGCGGCAGCGTCGAACTCGTCGTGCTTGGCGACGTCGCCGGCGAAGCTCTTCCGCTGAACGAAGTGCTGGTCAACGCCGGTTCGAGCCAGCTCTCGACGAGCAACGGCAGGGCGTTTCTGACCGTCGACGCCGCCCAGGGAGAGACGACGATCTCGGTCTCGAAGAGCGGCTACACCGAGCGGAGAGACCTGGTGCTGCCCGTGGTGCTCGACGGGCTGACGCTGGTTCGGATCAAGCTGCAAAGCCAGAACGCAATTCCGATCACGGATCCGATCATTTCCTGGGCCCGGCCGTATAACGGTCAGAAGGAACTGCCCGTCACAACCGCGTTCGAGGTCGGCTTCGGGCAGGCTATGGACAAAGCGTCGATCTTCGACGAGTTCGAGATGATCGTCGAGGTCGAGGGTGGAATCACGGCCGCGATCACGGGTGCGGCGGTGCCGTCGTATTTCACGACCGAATGGTCGGGCGACACCGTGCTTCGATTCCGACCGAAGACCGCCTTGGCAGCGCAGAAGCGATACAAGGTGATGCTGTCGAAGTGGGCTGCGCGCACGGCGGACGGCAGGGTGCTCCGCAGCTACGGCGGCGTCTTCGCGACGTTCACGACGGCCGCCGACCCGGCTCCCGTCATCGTCTCGACCTCGCCGCGGAACGGCGACACCGGTATATCCCGTATCGGCCCGTTCCTGGTGAAGTTCAGCCGGCCGATGGATCGCTCGAGCCTGACGCGCGGGCTGAAGCTCGATATCACCGACGAGACGGCGAAGGCCAGCGTTTCCATCAGCGGTGCGGCTCTCGAATCCGAATTCAAAATCACCTGGTCGGAAGACGACACCCTGCTGTCGCTCGTTCCCGTCAGGACGCTGAGAGCACGATCTCCCTATCTCGTCCGGATCACGAGCGCGGACCTCCGGTCGAAATCAGGGCTCGCCGTCGCCGGTCTGTCGCAGCTCTGGGTGCGCTTCACGACGGGTAACTGAGGGCTCCGGGGGTCAGATGCCGGTCCGGAACACGAGGGTCGGAATCGTATCGAGCAGGATCATCAGATCGAGCGAGATCGACATGTTCTCGATATAGTAGAGATCGTATTCTATATGCGTATGTATAGGAAGATTCGCCGTTCGGGCGTAGACCTGCCATAGTCCCGTGATGCCGGGACGGACCTTGAGCCGCTTCGCTTCGAGCGGAGTGTATTCCCTGACGATGAACGGCATTTCGGGCCGCGGCCCGACGAGGCTCATGTCGCCGGCCAGCACGTTCCAGAGCTGCGGGAGCTCGTCGAGACCGGAAGAACGGAGGATCGCGCCGATCCGGGTGATCCGCGGGTCGGCCCGGTCCGTCGGCGTCGGAGCGTAGGCGTCGGCGTCGGCGAACATCGTCCGAAACTTGTAGATCGTGAACTCGCGGCCGTCGCGCCCCACCCGCGTCTGCCGGAACAGGATCGGTCCCGGCGAGTCGAGCTTGATCAGCAGGGAAAAGGTGAGCCCGAGCGGGGCGAGAACGACCAGGAACGTCGCCGACACAAGCACGTCGATCGCCCGCTTGGCCGCGAGAACGAGCGTGCGCGACGCGGGAGAGGACACGCTCAGCATCACGGCGCCGTCGAAGAAGCCGCCCGCGATCTGGCGCAGATACAGGTTGCCGAATGACGGCACCAGGTGCAGGAGGATGGCCGGGTTGCGCGACCGCTCGCGGAGCTCCCAGAGCTGTTCGTAGGCGATGCGGTCCCCGAAGATGAACACCTCGTCGATATGCTCGGAGGCGATCACCTCTGGCAACGGCACGCCGGCCCCTGCCGCGATGATGTCGGCACCGAGAGAAGGGTGCTCCCGGAGGCGTTTCTCGAACAGATCGAGCGCCGCTCCCGATCCGGCAAGGATGACCCGCCGGCGGCCCCAGCCGCGCACATGGAGGGTTTCCCGGAGTCTGTGGGCGACCTGTCTGCCGATGCCGCCAACGCAGACGAACGTCAGCCACCAGAAGAAGAGCACGAGTCGCGAGTAGTCGTAGGCATGGTACAGGAACGTGCCCGCCATGAGGAGCAGGAACAGGATGATCGAGGTCTTGAAGTGCAGAAGCAGTTCATCGAGCCTGAACAGCAGGAGTTTCCGCTCGTAGCCCCCCCGCCAGAGGAGCAGAAGGTGCCAGATCAGAACGGCTGCGCCGACGAGAAACGCATACTGACGGGGATTTCGCAGATACGGCTCGACGTGGAACAGGAATTCGGAGGTGCGGAGCAGATAGGCGATCGCCGCCGAAAGACAGATCGTTATCGTGTCAGCTATAAAATTCAGCGCCGACATCGATCAACGGCCGTCGTCCAGGGCACAGAAAAGCCGATACCAGAGGAACCCGACCGCGAGAGAAACAAGCGTGGCGACAGCCGTATAACGCCATCCCGGTCCTTCCCCGAACGCCAGCCTGACGTCCGGCGGGCTTACCGGCTGAGCTCCCGCAGAATCCGGGGATTGGGCGGAAGAGGCTCCGGCGCCGGCGGAACGCCCTGTCTCACGTGTTCCCATCGGTCTCGCGAGGCGCACGTCGGGCACGGTGGCCGGGGCAGCCGGTTCCGCCGGGCCGACGTCCGGGCCGACGTCCGGGCCGCCCGGCGGGGATTGAACGCCCTGGGTCGCCCGTTCGGGATCGCCAACCCGCGGGGAGCCGATCGCCGGGACCGTCGACACGGTCGTGATCGGTGGCGCGGGCGGTGACGGCGGGCGGGCATCGGACGACGGCGCAAGAAGGGGTTCCCCGGGCTTGATCGGGGGATGTCCCTCGGCCTGAAACTCGATCAGGTCGGCGAGTTCCTCGCAGAAGTCTTCGAGAGAATCGCGCTGCTCGCGGGGAAACGAGACGCGGGTGATGTTCTGCGGGGCCGAACGGGGCGTGAACGTGAGCGTATACCCGCGTTTGCTTTGAAAATACAGGATCGAATCGATATCGCGCCGCATCAGAAGGGCGACGACGGCTCCCTTCCCGAACTCCCGGGTATGAAAATACACCGTCCGGTCGGTGAGCACCATCCACAGTTCCCCCATGCGACCGACCACCCCCGAGGCGGAGGAAATGGCCTTCCGGACGGTCTCGCCTTCGGAAAGATACAGTTGCAGGTCTCGCAGAACGGATTCGGGAAGCTGCGGCGTCGTTTCCATGCCGCCATGCTAGCGCAATCGGGGAATAACGGCAAGCCACGCGCGACCATGATATAATCGCTGGCCATGAACGACTCACCTCTTCCGCCAGAAAACCGGGGGGGCTCCCCCGGTCGCGACTCCGTCTGGGAACAGCGGTTCTGGCTCGTTCTCATTTTTTTCTGGCTCGCCAGGCTCGCCATGGCCCTCGTTCTCGATCTCACCCCCGATGAGGCCTACTACTGGGAACTCGCGCGCCGCCCCGACTGGTCGTATTTCGACCATCCGCCTCTCGTCGCCTGGATGATTGCCCTCGCGCGCCTGCCGTTCGGCGACACCCCTCTCGCCGTCCGCCTGCCGGCCCTGCTGAGCATGCCCGTCATCTGCCGGGCCCTCTACCTCATCGGCCGCGACGGCCTCGGAAGCGCGCGGACAGGCTTTTTCGCCGCCCTGATCCCGAACCTGACCCCTGCGGGCTTCACGCTCGGCCTCGTCACGACGCCCGACGTTCCCCTCGCCCTCTTCTGGAGCCTAGGAACCGTGGCCTTCCTCCGGATTCTGGGGAACGACGCCGCGCAGAACTGGGTGTTTCTCGGCGTCTGCCTCGCGTTCGGCGCCCTCGGAAAATACAACATGATATTTTTCGTGCCGGCCGTCGCGATCGTCATTCTCTGGTATTCCGAGTGGCGCAATCGCGTGCTGACCGGCCGCTTCTGGGCGATGGTGGGGCTCGCCGCCCTCGGCACGCTTCCGATCCTCTATTGGAACAGCCAGAACGAATGGGCGTCGTTCAGGTTCCAGTTCGCGCACGGGTTCCGGCCGAGTTCCCGCGGCGTCCTCGCCAATATCGGGGAGTTTCTGGGCGGCCAGCTCGGCACGATCGGGCCGGTGCTGTTCCCCCTGTTCTGGTGGATCGGCGGGAAGGCCGTTCTCGACGGCGTTCGGCGCAGAGAGCCGGCGCGGCTGTTTCTCGGCATTCTCGCGCTTCCGATGATGCTGTTTTTCGTCAAGCGCGGCCTCGCCTCGAAGGTCGAGGCGAACTGGCCGCAGATCGCATATCTGAGCCTCATGCCCCTGACGGCCGAGTGGCTTCTCGCCGCCGAGGGGAAGCTCCGTTCGCGGCTCGGCTGGGTTCTCGGACCATCCGCCCTGCTCACGCTGCTGGTCGTCGTCCAGGCGATGACCCTGGTTCTGCCTCTCCCTCCACGCGCCGACGTCTCCACCCGCCTGCACGGCTGGGAGCAGATGGGAAAAGCTGTCCGCGGGCTCGACGAGCAATTCGGGCGCGCAGCGCTCTTCGTGGGCCAGGGCGGTCCCCTGACCGCGCTGGTCGCCTTCTACGGCCGTATTCCCCCGGAGCGGGTGGCCGAGATTCACGGGCAGGGCCACTGGCAGTTCTGGTGGAAAAACAGACAACCCGCGTCCGGATCGAACGTGGTGTATGTGAGCACCGACGAGCCCGGTTCCGAAGCCCCCCTGTTCGGAGCGGCCTGCGAAACGGTGCTCGCCTCCGAAACTCTTCCGATCCGCTCGCGAGGTCGTCTCGTCCGCACCCTCGTCTTCACCCCGATGGCGGGATATCGCGGCGGCGTGCGTTTCGAGTTTCCCAAGGGATATGAAAAATACTGAACGGAATACGATGATGAACGCCTTTCATACCGATTTCGACTGTCGACATTTTCGCGGGGACAAGCCGTGCGCCTTCTGCGGAGGCCGCCGCTGCGGGCCGCTCACGGGCGGAAACGCCGACTGCGGCAGATACGAGCCGCTGACGCACCGCACGCTGATCGTCAAGCTCGGCGCGCTCGGCGACGTCGTGCGCACGACGACGCTCCTGCCGGCCCTCCACCGGAAACATCCCGGCACGGCGGTGACCTGGCTGACCCAGCCCGGCGCGGTGCCGCTCGTCCAGAACGACCTGGTCTGGAAGACCCTGCCCTGGAACTTCGAGACGGCGCTCTGGGCCGAAGCCGTGAACTGGGACCTGGTCATCTGCCTGGACAAGGAGGAAGGACCGACCGCGCTCGCCACGCGCGTTCCCGCCACGATCCGCCACGGCTATGGGCGAAACGCGAACGGCCTTCTGGCGCCGCTCTCGAGCGCGAGCGAGCACCTGTTCCTGCTCGGCATCGACGACGAGGAGAAGTTCCGCCGCAACACCCTCACGTATCCCCGGCTGATCGCCGACGCCTGCGAACTCGACTGGGGGCCCAACCCCTACGTTCTGCCTCTCACCGATGCCGAGCGAGACTGGGCCGATGGCGCCGCGGAACTGTTCGGCGACAAGCTCGCGGTCGGCCTGCATCTCGGTTCAGGAGAAGGATTCGCCGGAAAGTGCTGGCCGATCGACCGGTATGCGGCTCTGGCGCGCCGGCTTCTCGACGCGGGCGCCGTGCCGGTCTTCCTCGGCGGTCGCCGGGAAGCCGCGATCTACGAGGAAGCCCGCACGATCGCCCCGGCCGGCTCGGTGTTTCCCGGCTGCGAGTTCAGCCTTCGGGAATTCGCCGCGCTTACCTCGAGATTGCGCGTCATGGTGTCCGGAGACTCGCTCGCGATGCACATCGCCATCGGCACGGGCGTTTACTCGGTCGCGCTGTTCGGCTCGACGACCGAGCGGGAGATCGAATACTACGGTCGCGGCGAGTCGATCGTCGGACGGGTTCCCTGCGCGCCCTGCTTCAGGCGCCGCTGCCCGACCCACGAGGAGTGCATGAGGGAGATCTCCGTCGACGCGGTGTTCGAAGCCGTGCAACGGGGCCTGAACGCGAAAGGACGAACAGCATGAGCATCGGGGCATTGCGCGGCCGCAGACTTCTGGTCCTGCTTCCCACCTACAACGAAGCCGGGAACCTTCCCCGGCTGATCGACGAACTGCTCGCGCTCGACCCGGCCGTCGACGTGCTCGTCATGGACGACCAGTCGCCTGACGGCACGGGAAAGATGGCGCAGGAGCTGGCCGCGAAGAATCCCCGAATTCATGCGGTTCTGCGCCCCCCGCCGCGCGGCCGCGGCCTCGCCGGGCGGGATGGCTTCACCTGGTTTCAGCGGCACCCCGAGTATGACATCCTCGTCGAGATGGACGCGGACTTGTCGCACCAGCCGAGATTCATTCCGTCGATGGTGGCGGCACTCGACCACGCCGATGCCGTGACCGGCTCGCGGTTCATCCCGGGCGGCAGCGAAACCGGCCGCACGCTGGGGCGACAGATCACGTCGCTGCTGGCGAACTCGTATCTCCGGTTCGTTTTCCGGACCCGCGTGCGCGACTGCACCTCGGGTTTCAGAGCCTTCACGCAGCGCGCGTTCGCGGGTATAGATTTTACTCGCTATAGATCGGTCGGACCCACAATCGTCACCGAACTGCTGTATGACCTTCAGCGCAGGGGCCGGCGGATCGCCGAGGTGCCGATCCGGTTCGAGGACCGGGTCTGGGGCGAGTCGAAACTCTCGCCGGCGATCCTGGCGCGGAGCCTCTGGTTCCCGCTGGTGCTGAGGTTCGGGCGGCTGCTCGGCCCCCGCGTCAATCCTCGCCCATCTCGTGACTGATCAGCCTGCGGAGCTTGGTGAACAGCAGATACAGCATGAAGAGTAGGCCGAGCTGCATGACGAACAGCGCCATGAACAGCAGGCGGTTCACGAACCGTTCCGTCGTCACGATCGTCAGGAGCATTCCGAGGGCGTCGGCGGTCGGCAACGCCTTCAACGTGGCGTTGTTCAGCATTTCGGAGTAGGACTGGGCCGCCATGATGAAGCTGCCGAACACGAGCACGATGGCAACGACGACGAAAAGGAAGCTGACGATGCGCAGGCGGCGCTCGAGTCGCTCGGAATGGTTCACGTGAAGGCTCCTTGTCCGGTGAGATCAGGTGCGGGTATTATAAACCATGTCCCGGGCATGTCAAACAATGCGTTGAATTCATGCAGGAGGATCCCATGGGAAAAGTCTACGTTTTCATGGCTCACGGCTTCGAGGAGATGGAACTGACGATCACGGTTGACATGCTGCGACGCGCGGAGTTCGACGTTCAGACCGTCTCGCTCGCAGACGACACCGCGCCTGTCACAGGCTCGCGTGGCATCGCGATGGTCCCCGACATTTCGTTCAAACAGATCCAAGAAGGCCTGGCCGACTGGCTGGTTCTGCCGGGCGGACTCGAGGGAACGAAGCGGCTGGCGGAGGACGAGCGCGTGCTCGCCCTGATCAGGCGGCACGTGGACGGCGGAAAACGGGTCGCCGCCATCTGCGCGGCCCCGACCGTTCTGGTCAGGGCCGGCGTCGCCGGCGGCTGGCGCATGACGTCTCATCCCGGCGTCCGGGAAAAGATGGAGGGCGTCGAGTATCTCGAGGACCGCGTCGTGTCGGACGGCCCCTTCATCACCTCGCGGGCGGCGGGCACCACCTTCGACTTCGCGGCGGCGATCATCGCCGCGGAGAAGGGGCGCCCCGCCTTCGACCGCGTGAACGCGGGCGTTCTCGCCGCGGTCTGACCCGCCGGAACGGGGCCGTTCGCCCCGACCGGGTCAGTGCGCGGCTGCGGGAACGTTGTCCTCGAGCTTGAACTGGGGGTTGATGACCAGCTTGAAGAACTTGGCGTTGAGCCGGTCTCCGAGATAGTTGTTCAGGTCCTCCGAACTCTTCACCAGGAGCTCCCATTGCGGCACCTTGATCTGCTTGCCGCAGAGGGTGCAGCTCATGACCCCTTTGAGTTCCTCGATCGACTTGTGGCTGACGTTGAGGATGTTTCGGCAGAGGCCGCATTCGATCGTGAAGTAGAAGGGCAGTTTATCGATTCGTTCGAGCATGTTTCGTTCTCCTTGTCGCGTATTATATACTATATATTAGGCATATTTTTATATCAATATCCAAGATCCGCGTCGACGAGATGGATCGAGATCGGCGTAAGGCGCGGCCGGCGTTCGAGGACGACGGTCGCGTTGCACATGCGCTGAGGCGAGGAGCACCCGTCGGGAGCCGGGCAGGGCCGGTCGTGAGCGCAGGGAGTCTGAACCCCGATCCGGCGTGCGTTTTTCGGACACGCCTCCTGCTTGATCCGGCGAATGGCAGCAGGAACGTCGGGCACGACTTTGTTCCGGCCGGCGACGATCACGACCTTGCCGGGGCCGAAGATCTGGCCTGCGACGCGGTTTCCGACCCCGTCAATGTTGACGAGCTTTCCGTCCAGGGTGACGGCGTTCGTCCCCGTCAGCAGGACGTCGGCCGTCAGGCCGGCCCTCCGGACGCGCGCCCGGGCCTCGTCGTCGAATGTCGGCTCATACGGATCGTTGATCGTGTTCCCTCGGGCCGCCAGCTTCTCGAACAACTCCAGCTGGGCGCAGGTGACGGAACCGCATCGGTTCACCACGGCGTTTGCGGGGATTTCGGCCAGTACGGCGTCGGCAGCGGCGCCGGATGTCGAATGAACGGCGACTTCGAATCCGTGTTCCCGAAGTTTGTCCGCGAGGATGTCGAGCGAGGTCCCCTTCATATATGCTCCTTTATAACATCTTCCGCCGAAACGCATCGCGCTTTTTTTGGACGCCGGCGTCCTGCAAACAGTTCTATTATCCCGCAATCGAGAAATACGTCAATACCCTGAATTTCTCCTTGTGATACTATACTGTCCGGCATCCCCACACTCGCATTTCCACAACGGAGCAGCAGCGTGAAAAGCTATCGCAAGGAACTCTGGTTCGACATCAAGGGCCGTCGCGCCTTCGTGAATATCACCCCCCAGGTCGAAGCCTGCCTGCGGGAAAGCGGCATCAAAGAAGGCCTGTGCCTCGTGAACGCCATGCATATCACGGCAAGCGTCTTCATCAACGACGACGAGAGCGGCCTGCACCAGGATTTCGAGACATGGCTCGAGAAGCTCGCGCCGGAAAAGCCGTATTCCCAGTATCACCACAACGGCGCAGAGGACAACGGCGATGCGCATCTGAAGCGCACGATCATGGGCCGCGAGATCGTCGCCGCCGTCACGGCGGGCAAACTCGACTTCGGCCCCTGGGAACAGATCTTCTACGGCGAATTCGACGGCAATCGGCGCAAGCGGGTGCTGGTCAAGATTATCGGAGAATGACGTATGGCTGACCAGGCTTCTTCCGGCAGGGGCAAGCTCGTTCTCTGGCATTCGCTCGATCTCCCGGAACTCCTTTCCCACCTGAAGACCGATCCGGCGACCGGCCTGACGGCTGAAGACGCGACGAAGCGCCGGGACTGCGTGGGCTTCAACCTCCTGAGTCCCCCGCCGCGGACACCCGCCTGGAGGCGCTTTCTCGGTCAGTTCGAGAACCCGCTCGTCATCATCCTGCTCGTCGCCGCCGTCGCCAGCGCGTTTGCCGGCCGCGGCACCGACGCCGCCGTCATTCTCGCCGTGACGATCGTCAACGCGATCATCGGCTTCGTTCAGGAAATGAAGGCCCAGGGCGCCATCGATGCCCTCGCCCGGATGGTGAAAACCGAGGCGACCGTGCTCAGAGGCCCCGATCGTCACGAGCGGATCGACGCTTCGTTACTGGTTCCCGGCGATGTCGTGCTTCTCGCGACCGGCGACCGCGTTCCGGCCGACCTGCGCTTCCTCGAGACGAAGAGTCTCCGCATCAACGAGTCGGCCCTCACCGGCGAAAGTCTCCCGGTCGATAAATCGGTCGGGCGGGCGGAAACCGACGCATCTCTCGGCGACAGGCGCGGCATGGGCTTCAGCGGCTCGCTCGTCACCGCCGGCTCGGGCCGCGGCGTCGTCGTCGCGACCGGCGACGCGACCGAACTCGGCCTGATCAACGCCCTCATCAACCAGTCGGAAGAACTCGCCACTCCGCTCATGGAGCGCCTCGAGGTCTTCTCCCGCGCCTTCGGCATCTGGGTCGTGGGCTTCGGCGTCGCCATCTTCGCCCTCGGCGTTTGGCGCGGCGGCGACGCGACCGAGATGTTCATGGCCGCGGTCAGCGCCGCCGTCGGAGCAATTCCCGAAGGACTTCCGGCGGTCATGACGATCGTCCTCGCGATCGGCGTGAAGAACATGGCCGCGCGCCAGGCCATCATTCGCAAACTTCCGGCGGTCGAGACGCTCGGCAGCGTCACGGTGATCTGCTCGGACAAGACCGGCACCCTGACCGCCAACGAGATGACGGTCCAGCGCATGATCACACCAAGCGGCAGCTTCAGCGCGGACGGCGTCGGTTTCAACCCGGCTCTGGGGAAGGTCTACGGCCCGGACGGTTCCGAAACGAACGGAGACGTCCATCTCGAGCGGCTTCTCAAGGCCGGCGTCCTGTGCAACGACTCTCAGCTCGTGTACAAGGCGCACGGCGTCGAAGTCGACGGCGACCCGACCGAAGGTGCCCTCCTGACGGCGGCCCTCAAGGCCGGCGCCAGAGTCGACGAGTGGCGCAAGACGCATCCACGCCTCGACGTGCTTCCCTTCGATTCGGCCTCGCAGCTCATGGCCAGCCTGAACCGGAATCCCGACGGCTCGTCCACCCTCTGGGTCAAAGGTTCCGCCGAGCGGCTGTTCCCGCGCTGCACGACCGTCGAACTCGGGGGAAAAACCGTCCCGTTTTCCCAGGAGCCCTTCCTGGCCCAGATCGACGAGCTCGCGCGGCAGGGGATGCGCATTCTCACCCTCGCCTGCGCGAACATCGACGGAACCGCCATTCCCGCCGAGCTTCCGCCGCTCACCTTCCTGGGGCTGAGCGCGATGATCGACCCGCCCCGGCCCGAAGTGCGCACGTCGCTCGAGCTGTGCGGCCGCGCCGGGATCCAGGTCAAGATGATCACAGGCGACCACCCGGCGACCGCGACTGCGATCGGACGGGACCTCGGTATCGGCAAAGCAGAGATTCCCTGCGTGAACGGCCGTGAGATCGGCGCCGCCTCGATGCCGGAACTCATCGAGCGCGCCGAGCATGCCTCGATCTTCGCCCGCGTCGCGCCCGAGCACAAGTTCAGGCTGGTCGAGGCGCTCCAAAGCAAGGGCCATATCGTGGCCATGACCGGCGACGGCGTGAACGACGCGCCGGCCCTCAAACGCGCCGAGATCGGCGTCGCGATGGGCAAGTCCGGGACCGAGGTCGCCAAGGAGGCTTCGGACATGCTGCTGGTCGACGACAACTTCGCGACGCTGGTGCGGGCCGTCGAAGAAGGCAGAAACGTCTTCAACAACCTGATCAAGAGTATGGTCTACATCCTGCCGACGAACACCGGCCAGGGGCTTGTTATACTTGCTGCTATTTTATTTGGCCTCAGGCTGCCGATCACGCCGGTCCAGGTCCTCTGGGTGAACCTTCTCACGGCGTTCCTCTCGCTGCCGCTCGCGTTCGAGGCGATGGAGAAGGGCCTCATGGATCGACCGCCCAGGCCGGCCGAACGGCCCCTGCTCGACTGGCAACTCGTTCTGCGCATCGTGCTGGTATCGCTGCTGATGACCTTCGTAAGCTTCGCCATCTTCTGGTATGAGCGCCAGGTCATGGGCGCCGACCTCGAGACAGCCCGGACGGCTGTCGTGGCCACGATGATCGGGGTCGAACTGTTCTTCCTGTTCCCGTCGAGGGGCCTGTATTCCCCCATGCCGAACGTCTCGCCGACGCTCAACCCCGTTCTCTGGCCGTGCCTTCTCGCCACGATCGGCCTCCAGGCGGCGTTCACCTACGTTCCCGTCATGCAGAGAATCATGGGAAGCCGTCCGATCGATCTCGAGGCGTGGCTGGTCATTCTCGCCGCAGCGGCGATCGTCATTCCGATGACGGAAGTCATCAAGCGCCAGTTCCCGCCGGCAACCCACAAGGGATGAACCAGCCCCGACTTGCATCCGGCGCTCGCCGTCCGTAGACTGTATTCCGTACACCCGCTTCGACAGGAGAAACGAACATGAGTGCCAACGCCGGAACATCCAAGGTCTATACGATCGGCCTTCGCGCGAAAGGTCCCGCTGACAGTCACGATGCGAAGATCGCCAAGCTCGCCCGCGCGATCGGAATGGACTCGTTCGACTGGAAAAACAAGCTCGTCGCCGTCAAGGCGCATTTCGGCGAGCGCGGCAACTCGGCGTTCGTGAGGCCCCATTACCTGCGTCCGCTGACGGAAATGGTCAAGGCCGGCGGCGGCAAGCCGTTCCTCGCCGAGACGACCACCCTCTACACCGGAAGCCGCAGCAACGCGCCCGATCACATCATGACGGCCCTCCAGCACGGGTTCGGCACGGAAGTCACCGGCGCCCCCGTCATCATCTGCGACGGCATCACCGGCCGCGATCACCACATGGTCAAAATCGACGGGAAGCACTGCAAGGAAGTCTCGGTCGCAAGCGGCATTCACGAGGCCGATGCGCTCGTCGTGATCTCGCATTTCAAAGGCCATGAGGTGACGGGGTTCGGCGGCGCCATCAAGAATCTGGGCATGGGCTGTTGCTCCCGCGCGGCCAAGCTGGTGATGCATACGGCCATCAGGCCAAGCGTTCTCACGGACGTCTGTGTGAAGTGCAAACGATGTTTTTCCTGGTGTTCCGCGGGCGCGATCGGTCAGCCGACCCCGGACGGGCCCGTGGTCATCGACCAGCAGAAATGCCGGGGCTGCGGCGAGTGCCTCATGGCCTGCCTCGTCGGCGCCATCCGCATCAACTGGAGCTCGGACACGGGCTCCGTCACCGAGAAAATGGCGGAACACGCGCTCGGTGTCCTTGCCCCCAAACGCGACTCCGCCTTCTTCATCAATATACTGATGAATATTGTTCCCCTCTGCGACTGTTACGGATTCAGCGACGCCCCGATCGTGCCGGACATCGGGTTCGCCGCATCGACGGACCCGCTTGCTCTCGACGCCTGTTGTCTCGACCTCGTGAACGCGGTGGCCGGCCTTCAAAACACCGCTCTTCCTTCAGGGCATGAGCCCGGCAAGCCGAAGTTCGCCTGCATCCACGACGAGATCGACAACGACGCCCAGCTGAAGCATTCGGCCGAGATCGGCCTCGGGAACCTAGCCTATGAGCGCATCAGCCTCGACTGACCATGCGATGAACGTCGATCCGGAGCTCTCCGGGAAAAACGCCGTCGTCGCCGAACCCTCGCAGCCCCCTGCCGATACCTCGGCCGGCGGTGCTACGGAAGACAAGGGGCTGACGCCGCTTCTCCAGCAGTATGTCGACCTGAAGGCGGAGAATCCGAACGCGCTCCTGCTGTTTCGGTGCGGCGACTTCTACGAAACTTTCTTCGAGGACGCCGTCGTCGCCGCCCGAGAGCTTCAGATCACGCTCACCGCGCGCGGCAAGTCGGGCGGCAACCCGGTCCCGCTGGCTGGCGTTCCGTATCACAGCGCGATGACCTATATCGCGCGGCTGGTTCAGAAAGGGTTCACCGTCGCCATCTGCGAGCAGATGGAGGATCCGAAACTCGCGAAGGGCCTCGTCAAGCGCGAGATCGTGCGCATCATCACCCCCGGCACTATCAGCGACCCGCAACTGCTCGAGGAGAAGTCGAACAATTGGCTGATGGCATTCGGAAAACGCGGCGACCGGTTCTGCCTCGCCGGAGCCGAACTCTCAACCGGCGAAGTGATCGTGACGGGCGGGGACGTCGCCGAAATGGCGAAGATCCGGGAGGAACTGACTCGTCTGGCCCCTCGGGAGATCCTCGTCCTGGGCGGTGAGACCGGCGAACAGGAAGCCCCCGCCGCCGCTCCCGCGAGCGCGGAACCCATGCCCTGGAAGGGGCTCCCGATCGAGGTTCTTTCCAGAAAAATGGGCGAGCAGCCGGCGCTCGAGGCGATGACCCGGTTGTATCCGTCCGAGCCGCGTCCCCGTTTCCTGGCGATGCCCGGCATCGAACTGCGCACGCTGGGCCTGCTGGCCGATTACCTGCTCGACACGCAGAAATGCACGCTTTCGCATCTGCGCTTTCCCGCGCCCTACCGGCTCGGCGACGGGATGGTCCTCGACGAATCGACGCTGCGAAATCTCGAACTGATGCCCGACGGCCGGGACCGCAGCCCCGGCGGCACCCTGTTCGAGGTCCTCAACCGCACCCGCACCTCGATGGGCGCGCGGCTGCTCAAGCGGTGGCTGCTCAAGCCGCTGCTGCAGCTGGAGCCGATCCGCGAGCGGCAGGACCGCATCGCGGCGCTGGTCGAGGACGGCATGCTTCTGGCGACCCTGCGCGAGCAGCTTCGCGATATCCCCGATCTCGAGCGCCTTCTCTCGAAGATCATCCTCGGAAGCCGCAACCCGCGCGACGTGCAGGCTCTTTGCCGGGGCATCGAGGCTCTTCCGGCGCTCCATGAGCGGATTTCCGCCTCGTCGATTTCGGCTCTCGCTCCCGAACTCGAGCCGATCCCCGACCTCGCACGGCTTCTCAAAACGAGTCTTCTCGAGAATCTGCCCATGTCGCTGGCCGACGGCGGCGTCATCGCCGACGGCGTCGATCCGGCCCTCGACGAACTCCGCCGCCTCCGCCGCGACGGCGACAGCTGGCTGACCGAGTACGAGGAGCGGGAAAAAAATCAGACCGGCATCAAAACGCTGAAAGTCCGCAAGAACAGCGTGTTCGGGTATTTCATCGAGATCTCGAAAGGTCTCACCGACAAGGCGCCGGCCCACTACGTCCGGAAGCAGACGCTAACAAATGGTGAGCGTTATATAACGGCGGAATTAAAGGATTACGAGACGAAGGTTTTCAGCGCCGTCGAAAAATCCGTCGCCATCGAAAAAGACCTGTTCGAGAAACTCGTCGCCGCCGTGCGCGAGCACATCGCATCGATCCAGCGAGCGGCGGCGGGAATCGCGCACGTCGACACGCTCTGCTCGCTCGCGCAACTCGCCCGGGAACGCGGTTACGTCAGGCCGACTCTCGTCGAGGAGCCCATTCTGCGGATCCGCGAGGGCCGCCACCCCGTCGTCGAGGCGTTTCTCGGCGCCGGCGAGTTCCATCCGAACGACTCGACATTCGATGCCACGCGACGCCAGGCGGTCATCACCGGTCCCAACATGGCAGGCAAATCGACGTATCTGCGCCAGAACGCTCTGATCGTACTGCTCGCCCAGATCGGCTCGTTCGTTCCGGCCCGCGAAGCCGAGATTGGTCTCGTGGACCGCATCTTCACCCGCGTCGGCGCTTCCGACAACCTGATCCGAGGCCAGTCCACGTTCATGGTCGAGATGATGGAGGCGGCATCGATCCTGCGTCACGCGACGCCGAAGAGTCTGCTGATCCTGGACGAGATCGGGCGCGGCACCTCGACCTTCGATGGCCTGTCGCTGGCCTGGTCGATCCTCGAGTATATCCAGCGGCAGCTGGGCGCCCGGACGCTGTTCGCGACGCACTATCACGAACTGACCGACCTGCAGCCCATCCTCGACGGGGTCTTCAACCTGAACGTCGGCGTGTTGCACGACGAGAAGACGGGCGACATGGTGTTCCTGCACCAGATTCACGAGGGGCCTTCCAGCAAGTCCTACGGCATCGAGGTCGCAAGGCTGGCCGGCGTTCCCTCGCCCGTCATCGACCGGGCCCGCGAGATCCTGTTCGAGCTCGAAAAGACCGAGGAGGACGAGGTCGGCCGCATGACCAGGGCCGTCCGGACGGTGAAAGCCCCCAAACCCCAGCAACTCTCCCTGTTCACGCCGTCGAACGAGCTCGCCGAAACGATCCAGGCGATCAATATCGAGAACACCACGCCGCTCGAGGCGCTGAATCTGCTCGCGCGGCTCAAGAAGCTGGCCAATGGCTGACCCCTTCTGGGAACCGATTTTCGCCCGGCTGATCGACGATCGGGAGGTCATCGCCGACATCATCCGCGACACTCCCGACCCTGTCCTGATCGGTCTTGCGCGGAAAAACCCGGCTCTCTGGCGCGTCTGCAACGCACTCGTCAAGGGAAAGACGATCGCCGGCCGCGAGCGGTTCCAAGCCGTGCTGGAAGAGTTCGCCGGCCGCGAGCAGGTTCTGCGCAAGGTTCTCTTCTACGAATGGGTCAACGCAAACCCGCGCACGCTGGAGTTCCCGACCATTCCGATCACCGGAGAAACCCTTTCCAGGCTCGAGTCTGGCGAGTTCGGCACCCCGCTGAAAATCGCGATCCTCGCCCGCATCGATCCGCGCGGAAGCGCGAAGCCAGTGATCGATAAATATCTTTCGACATACAATAAGTCGCCCGCCGCCCCAGGCCCCCAGGCAGGGAACGACATCCCCCCGGCGGACAAAGAGTCCGATGCGGCCCTGCTCGAGCTTCGGAACGAGGCGAAAGCCCTCCGCAGGAGCCTGAAGGAAGCGGAAGAACGCGAAGCCTCACTCCATGCGAAGCTCAGTGAAAAAGGCGAGCGGGCCGCGACGCTCGAAAAGTTGCTTGCCGGCGAACAGACGAAGTCAGCGAGCCTTGAAGTCCGCCTCGAAGCCCTGGCCGACGAACTCGCGAAGCAAATCGAGGCAGTTCCTCGCGAAGATTCGGCTCCCCCGGCAACGGCGACCGTTTCAGACCTCCTGGAACGCATCGCCAGCCTCGAAGCGAGATGCAGGGAACTCGAGGCCGCCCTCGCCCGCCGCACGGCTTCCACCGAACGCCTCGAGAGCGAACTCGACGAGAAACGCCGGTCCCACACGGACTCCGAAGCCCTCTCCCGACAGATCGAGCGCCTCCGCGAAGAACGGGGCAGGTATCTCAAACTGATGGAGACCCATGGCCGCGCTCTCCCCGCCAGGTTGATACTGACCAGCCCATCTCCGGGAGGCTCCCCGGAAGACAAAGTCTGGATCGCCGAAGCTCCTGGACTCGGCCGCGTCCTTTTTCCCGAATCCCTCCTGCGCCCGGCGTCCTGCGTCGAGGGGGAATGGGTCATGCTCGAGCGCGACGAAAACGGCACCGTGTTTCAGGCCCGGCCGCTCGAGGACGAGTGGAAGCGCGAAGTGATCGGCGTCCTGCGCAGTGACGATTTCGGCTGGTCACTCCACGTCGAGGAGCGGTCTGAAATCCTTCCGCTTCCGCACCCGTTTCCGGGCTTCGCGGCCGGAGATGTCGTCAGCGCCGTTATCCTCCCCGAGTTCGCCGACCGCAAGGCGGTCGCCGTCCCGGTGAGGCGACTTCCAGCCCCGTCGGCGCCCGCTGCGGGAACAGCGAGCGAGCTCAAGGCGGGCTTCGTCACGATTCAGCGCAGACTCGGCCTTCTCGGGCTGGAAATCCCCGAATTCACCCGCTGGTTGAAGCAGCAGGATATTCCGTTCGTCCTGGAATCCGATGCAATACGGTTCGAACAGCCGTATTCCCCTCTGCTGGCAGCCCTGCGACCCCGTCTGCCGATGGTTCCCGTCTGCGAACGCGAGGCCTGCCGGGAGCGCATGTCCGCCTTTCCCTTCCCCCGACCGGCCCAGCCCGATGAAATCTGCCGTATCTGTCGCGAGGAAGCCGCCGCGGCCAAACCCGCGGAGGTCCCGCCCGCGACGTATGATTTCGGGGGGAGGCGCATACTGATCGTCGGGGGCGATGCCGTCGGCGTCGCCTATCGGGAAATGCTGGCGCATCACAATCTCGACGTGGAATGGATCAGCGGCTTCGTCGGCCTCGGCGGCGCCCGGCAGGGCATCGGCAACGTCGCCGCAATCGTCATCATTCTGAAGCAGGTTTCGCATACCATGCTCCGTGAGATAACGGCAGCGGCGCGGGACACGAAGATTCCGCTTCTGTATTCCCCCAGACGCGGAACGTCGGGCGTGCTCGCAACGCTTGCGGCCCATTTCCGCCTCCAGCCGCGACAGACATAACGTCCCCGGAAACCGCACGCTTTCCATCTCTCCGGGCCCTCCCGCGCTTGGGATTTTCTTCTCATGGAACGGGAGAAATGTGCCGAAACAGAGGATTGAGGTGTCGTCGATGAGAGAGGCTCTCAAGCTCTGTTCTTCGGAGAATTCTGCCGAATGATGGGCGGATTCAGGCGTAATACCGCCACCGATCAACTTCTGCGGCAGTATTTCCGCGAACTGAAAAAGTATCCTCCCCTTTCGAGAAAGGAGGAGGAGCTTCTGCTCGCAAAAATCAAAGCGGGCGGCCCCTCGGCCAGGCAGGCCGAGAAGCGCCTGATCAGGGCGAATCTCCGGTTCGTCGTCTCGGTGGCGAAGCGGTACAAGTTCATCAACGACGTTCCGTTCGAGGACCTGATCGCGGTCGGGAATCTCGGACTTCTGCGCGCCGCGAAGCGGTTCGATCACAAACGGAACGTGCGGTTCATCTCCTACGCGGTCTGGTGGATCCGGCAGGCCATGATCCAGGCCGTTTCGATGCACACGAACACGATCCGGATCCCCCTGAACCGCATTCACACCGGACTTCGCCTGAAAAAATCCGAGGAAAAGCTCCGAAAACTTCTGAATCGTCAGCCGACGATCGAGGAACTGGCTGAAGAGGTCGGCATGAATCCGGAGGAACTGCGGAAGTTTCTCGCCGAGACGCCGAACGTGGTCTCGCTCGACACGACGATGGTCGACAACGAGGAAGACCTCGTGCTGAGCGACGTCATCACGGACCCGAAAGGAGATCCGGAGGTTCTGTCCTCGGAAAAGGCGCTGAAGGACGACGTCCAGAAGCTTTTTGCCGCGCTCACCGACCGCGAGCGGATCGTTCTGCAGCAGCGGTTCGGCTTCCAGACCGACCGGGCCCACACGCTCGAGGAGATCGGGAAACTGCTCAGCCTGACGCGCGAGCGGGTCCGGCAGATCGAGAACCAGGCCCTGCAGAAGCTCCGGCATCCGAGCCGGGCCTCGATCCTCGCGCTGTATCGCAACTCCGGTTGAGCGAAACACCGGGCGGCCGCGGCCGCCCGGTGTTGTATCCGGAATGATGTTCGATCAGGCCCAGAGGATGTGGCCGGTGAGAATCGGGTGAATCAGTTCGGGGTGGTGCGGAAGAACGCGCACCGAGATGCCCTGGCGGCCGCTCTTCGAGAGAGTGATCGCGCCGGCGAACAGCGAGCGTCCGTCCTTCTCCTCGACCGGCTTGAGATCGGCGAACGTTCCTTCCCCGATCGTGCCGTCGGAGCCGACGGTCCCGTAATATACCTGAACAGATACATCCTTCGCGTGCAGGCGGTCGAGATACAGACGCACCTTCACATCGACGGGCTGTCCGACTTTCTGCTCATCGCCGCCGGCCGTCTCGACGTTTTCGATCCGGATGTTGTTCCAGCAGCCGCGGAGGTTGCCGAGCCAGGCCGCCAGGTCGCGCACCTTGCTGTAATCGCTTCCTGAAAGCGACTTGTAGCGCGTATTTCCCGTCATATAGAACCGGTCGTTATACTCGCCCACCATGCGGTTGGTGTTGAACACCGGGCAGATCTGGCTCATGCAGCTCTTCATCATCGCGATCCAGCGCCGCGGAAGGCCGTCGCTGCTCCGCTCGTAATACTTCGGGACGATATCCTTTTCGAGCTGCTCATACAGCGAGTTCGCATCGACCTCGTCCTGGTAGTTCTGGTCCGAGATTTCCTCGCGGCCGCCGATCGCCCAGCCAACCTCGGGATTGAAGCACTCGTCCCACCAGCCGTCAAGCACGGACAGGTTGAGCGCGCCGTTGGCGGCGGCCTTCATGCCGCTGGTTCCGCTGGCTTCCTGGGGGCGAAGCGGGTTGTTGAGCCAGACATCGACGCCCTGCACGAGATACCGCGCGACGACGACGTCGTAGTTCTCGATGAACACGACGTGCCGGCGGATCCGCTCATCCTTGCAGTGCTGGATGATGTCCTTGATGAACTGCTTGCCCGGCTCGTCCTTCGGATGGGCCTTGCCGGCGATGATGATCTGCACCGGCCGTTCCTTGTTGGTCAGGATGCGGATCAGGCGCTCCTTGTCGCGGAACAGCAGAGTCGCGCGCTTGTAGGTGGCGAACCGGCGCGCGAAGCCGATCGTCAGAGTCTCCGGGTTGAGCACCTCGCCCGCCGCCGCGATCTCGGCCGGGGGCGCGCCGCGAGACGAAAGCTGGTGCTGAAGCCGCTGGCGGGCGAAGGCGACGAGGCGTTCGCGACGCCGTTCGTGGGTGCGCCATAACTCTTCGGGAGGAATAGATTCGATCCGCTGCCAGACGGTGTGGTCTCCGGGAGAGTTGATCCAGCGAAGGCCCAGGTAGCGATCCATCAGGGTCGACAGTTCCTGCGACATATAGGAGCGAATGTGGACGCCGTTCGTGACGGAGTCGATCGGGATCTCCTGGAAGGGGACGTTCGGATACAGGCTGCCCCACATCTTGCGCGATACGTAGCCGTGCAGTTTGCTGACGCCGTTCGCATGGCCGCACAGGTTGAGGGCGAGGACCGCCATCGAGAAGCCGTCGCCCTTCGGCGTGTTGTTCTGCCAGCCGAGGTCGAGGAACTCCTGCCAGTTGACACCGAGCTTGGGATAATACACTGAGAAGTATTTTTCCATCAGCTCCTTGGTGAACACGTCGATGCCGGCCGGAACGGGGGTGTGGGTCGTGAACACGTTGCTGGCGCGGGTGAGTTCGAGCGCCTCGCGGAAGTTGAGATGATGCCGCTCCATCGCCACGACGATGCGTTCGAGAGCCAGGAAGGCCGAGTGGCCTTCGTTCATGTGGTAGACGGTCGGGTGCATGTCGAGCTCGTGGAGGGCGCGCAGGCCGCCGATGCCGAGAACGATCTCCTGCTGAATGCGGGTCTCGACGTCGCCGCCGTACAATTCGCGAGTGATGCGCCTGTCCGCAGGTGTGTTGGCGGGAGTGTCGGTGTCGAGGAGGAGCAGCGGCACGCGGCCGATCTGCGACTTCCAGATGAGCACCTTCACGTTGCGGCCCGGCAGGATGACCTCGACCGAGAGCTGGGCGCCCTTCTTGTCGAGGCAGGGCTGGATCGCCATGTTGTGGAAGTCGTTTTCCGGGTAGCTTTCCTTCTGCCAGCCGTTCGCGTCGAGCGACTGCTGAAAGTAGCCGACGCGGTAGAGAAGTCCGACGCCGACGAGCGGGAGGCCGAGATCGGACGCCGATTTCAGGTGGTCGCCGGCCAGCATGCCCAGGCCGCCGGAGTAGAGGGGCAGGCTTTCGGCGATGCCGAACTCGGCCGAGAAGTAGGCGATGACCGGCTTTTCGGAATAGCCGTATTTCTTGGCGAACCATGTCTGACGGTCGCCCATATATTCCTGGAACGCATTCCAGGCGCGTTCGAGGTGGGCGAGGAAGCCGTCGTCCTGCGCCTTGAGGGCCAGTCGCTCCTGCGACATGCAGCCCAGCATCTTGACGGGGTTGTGATAGGTTCGTTCCCACTCGACGGGGTCAAGCCGGCGGAAAAGCCCGATGGCTTCGGGATTCCAGCACCACCAGAGGTTCATTGCCATGTCTTTCAGGCGCTTGAGCGGCTCCGGGAGGCTTGGAACCACGACGAACGTTCGGATCGGCTTCATTCTGCTGTTGATCTCCTCAAGTAGAATTGGGGGAAAGCAGGTCGCACATCATATACCACGGCATGCTCCCCCGCGCAATCCCGCCCCGCGGCCGGATTCGCTTCGCGCACAGGCGCGTTCCACACGGCGCGCCTACTTGTAACCACGGAGAGAGACGGGTATACTTGGACCCTCCAACATGCAGCGGCTGATCACCATTCTTTGCATCGCTTTTCTAACCGGGCTTCCGGCTCATTCGGCCGAGGAGAGCGTTGCCGCGCAGCGGAAAAGTCTCCGGCCGATCGCGACCGAGCCGTTTCTGATTCCTGACACACCGCCGAGCATGACGATCACGTCGTCGTCCATGCAGTTTGCGAGCGGGGTCGTGGTCCTCGAGGGAAACGTGCGCGCCGTGCGCGATCCCGACCTTCTGACCTGCGGCCGGGCGCGCCTCTACCAGACGCCGCGGCGCATCCACGCGACGCACGTGCCGCGCCTGTTCCGGAAGGAGCCTCTTCCGGAGAAGCGCTCGACGCGCGAGATGACGCTGGATGCCACCGACATCGTCTGGAACGACGACGCAGGCACGATCAACGCCTCTTCCGGGGTCGCGGTGAAGCTGGAGGAGCGCACGTGGGACATGGCCACCTACTCGTGGGTGATCATCTCTGCCGACGCCATGGAGGGCGACCGTGGAACGCGTCGACTGCGCTTCGACGGCAACGTGAAAGTGAAGGACCGCGAGCACTTCGCGCAGGGCAGGCATCTCGATTACGACCGGGCAAGCTCGACGGCCGTCCTGACGGGCGACGCGATGGTCGAGACCGAGGAGTGGAGCCCGAAGGAACAGCGCATGGTCAAACGGACCCTGACGGGACACATCATCCGATACAATACCGAAACGAAAGCGGCATCATCAGAATAACTATGGATTTGAACATCACCTACCGCGGCTACGTCCTCGACAATTTCCAGATCCAGGCCATCACTGAGATCGAAAACGGCCACTCGCTCGTCCTCGCGGCGCCGACCGGCTCGGGCAAAACCCTCGTCGCAGAGTATCTCATCGAGAAGATTCTCCAGACCGACCGGCGCATCATCTATACCTCGCCCATCAAGGCCCTCTCGAACCAGAAATACCGCGACTTCTCGCGGCTGTACGGCGACAAGGTCGGCATCCTCACCGGCGACGTCGTCATCAACCGCGAGGCCCAGGCCCTCATCATGACCACCGAGGTCTACCGGAACATGGCCGTCGAGGACCCCGCCGCTATCGCCGACGTGGCATACGTCATATTCGATGAAATACATTATCTCGGCGACATCGAGCGGGGCACGGTCTGGGAGGAATCGATCATCTTTTCCCCGAAGTCGGTTCGATTCCTGGCCCTGTCGGCGACGATCCCCAACTACGCCGAACTCGCCCACTGGATCGAGTCGGTGCTCGACCACAAGGTTTCGGTCATCGCCCACAACGAGCGGGCGGTCCCGCTTTCATATGCTTTTTACTATAAAAAGGCGCTCCTCCCGTTCAAGGAACTGAACAAACGCGTCAGGAAGCACGGAGAGGCAGACGAACCGCAGCGCCGGAAGCGCGGCGAGGAAAAGACCGAGTATCGCCATTTCGACATCATCCGGACCCTCCAGTCCCAGGACCGTCTTCCCGTTTTGTATTTCGTCTTCTCCCGAGCCCTGGCCAACAAGATGGCGCGGGAGACCGCCCGCCAGTTCGACTTCACGAGCAAGGCCGAGAAGGAGCGGATCGCGGACATGGTCGATGCGGCCATCGAGAAATACTCGCTGTGGTCGCTGGAGAGCGCGAACGAGCTCCGCGAGCAGCTGATCCGGGGCGTCGGCGTTCACCACGCCGGCCTGCTTCCCCAACTGAAGGAACTGGTGGAAGTGCTGTTCGCCGAGCGCACCGTGCGGGCGCTGTTCGTGACCGAGACCTTCGCGGTCGGCGTGAACATGCCGGCCCGCACCGTCGCGTTCGACGCGCTCAAGAAGTTCGACGGCCGCAGCTTCCGCCCGATGAAGGCGCTCGAGTTCTGTCAGATCTCCGGCCGCGCCGGCCGCCGCGGCATCGACCCGATGGGCTGGGTCGTCGTTCCGTATCTGCCGCGCGATCTCGACATCGACGAAACCGAGCGGCTTGTCTACGGCGACATCGAGCCGCTGACGAGCCAGTTCGACCTGTCGTTCAACAGCGTCCTGAATCTGTATGCCGGCCACGAGGACGAGGAAGTGAAGACGATCCTCAAGCGGAACTTCGCCCAGTTCCAGGCGAACCGCCATCTGCCCAAGCTCGCCGAACGCGTCGCGTCGTTCAGGGCCGAGCTCGACCGCGTCCTGCCGCGCTGCCACGAGAAGACGAACGATCTCGAAGGCTACATGAAGTTCCACAAGAAGATGCGCGACATCAACAACACGATCAGCCAGCAGATGAACAGCATCAGCGGCGGCCTCCGCGGCAGGCGCAACCGGCCGCTGGAGGAGCGGGTCAGGAAGGATTTCGACGCGAAAATCGCCGAACTCGAAGCCGAGGAGATGCAGTATATCTGCGGCCGCTGCCAGAGCCGGAACCGCTGTTCCAGCGCCTATCTGCAGGCCGCCAGGATCCACAAGAAACTCGACCACTGGCGCGAGCAACTCGAGAAACAGGAGCAACTGCAACTTCCGATCTACGAAAAGAAGGTCGCCATCCTGAAAGACCTCGGCTACATCGATGACAAGGGCCTCCTCCCGAGAGGCGAGTTCGCCGCGAAGATCCATACCGAGGAGATCACCGTCACCGAGCTGTATTTCAAGGGCGTCTTCCACGAGTGGGATCCCAACGAGATCAACGCCCTTGCCCTCGCGCTCACCTACGAACACCGCAAGCGCGGCGGTATGGACGGCGGAAAACAGCATCCCAAATTGTTCCCGAGACTGCGCGAGGCGAAGAGTTTTGTCGCGGCGCTGTCCCGCCGGTATCCGTTCGTCAAGCCTCTCGAGACGGCGATCGCCGACGTCATGTATGCCTGGAGCAAGGGCGTCGATTTCACGGAGATCGCCCAGATGACCGACGTCCCGGAAGGCGATCTGATCCGGGCGTTCCGCCAGGCCATCGACGTCATCCGTCAGGTCCGCGAGGCGACGGACGACCGCAGCCTCCATGAAAAGTTCGACACCTGCCTTCGCGCCATCAACCGGGACATCGTGCTCGCGACGGAACTGCGAGACTGATGTCCCGAAGAACAAAGGACGAACACCCTTGCCGCATCGCCTCCCCGAATCCCCGTTCCTGAGCGTCTCGCCCGAAGAGACCCTGAAGCACGCAACCCGCACGGCAGCCGCCGTTCCGGGCGGCTTGATCCTGCTGAGCGGCGGTCTCGGCGCCGGAAAGACGCTTTGGGCGAAGGGATACGCGGCCGGCCTCGGCATCACCGATGATATATATAGTCCTACATATACAATAATGAACGTCTACCGGCAGGGCGGGATCGTCCTGCATCACCTCGACCTCTACCGCATCGGCTGTTTCGAGGAAGTGATCGACCTGGGACTGTTCGAGATCCTCGATGCGGGCCATCCGTGCGTGATAGAATGGCCGGAGCGCGTTCCGGCCCTCTACGACCTGCCGCATCTCGAGGTCTGCCTCGAGCCCGGCGACGGGTTCGACAGCAGGCTCATTCGCTGGAACCGGCACGAAGGGAGCAGGCAGGCATGAACTATATCTTCATCGATGCTTCGTCGACCGAGGTCGTCGGCCAGGTCGGGACGGCCCGGGAGTTTTTCCCCTTCCAATGGAACACCGAGCGCAATCTGGCCTCGCGCCTGACGCGTCTGTGCGACGAGATGCTCGAACGGGCAGACCTTCGGATCAGCGACATCTCCCGGTTCGGTCTCGGGACCGGCCCTGGAAGCCTCACCGGGCTCCGTGTCGCAGCCGCCTTTCTGCGGACGCTCGCGCTCGCCACCGGCTCGCCCCTGACGCCCGTCGACCTGTTCACCTGGTCGGCGCACACCCTCGCCTCGAGCGACGTGACCGGGTCCGTGCGGCTGACGATCCCGGCCCTGCTCAACCAGGCGTTCGTCGTCGACCTGGAACTTCCGCTCGAGATGCCGTTCGTCAGCCTCTCGCCGCGACTCGATCTTCCCGGTCCGGCCGCGGACGGCAGGCCGACCTACGGGATCAGATCTGAGAACCGCGATGTCGCACGCGTCGATCCGAGTCCTGCCATCCTTCACGATCTCATGCAGACGGCCGCTCCGACCAGCTACGAAGCCCTTCTCAAGGCGCTTCCGCTGTACGTCGTCCCGTCGCAGGCGGAGATCAACCTCGAAAAGCGCCGGAGCCGCGCAGTATGATAACACTCGGTATAGAAAGTTCCTGCGACGACACCTCCGTCGCGCTCGTCGAAGACGGCATCCGCGTCATGTCGAGCCTCGTCTCCTCCCAGGTCGAGGTCCACCAGCGGTTCGGCGGGGTCGTTCCGGAAGTGGCGTCGCGCAAGCATCTCGAAGCCATGCTTCCCCTCCTGCAGCAGGCGCTCGGCATCGCCGGCGTCGAGTTCGACGCGATCGACCAGATCGCCGTCACCGCCGGCCCCGGGCTGCTGGGCCCGCTCCTCGTTGGTCTTTCCACGGCGAAAGCTCTCGCATGGCGGTACCGCCTGCCGATGATTCCGGTCAACCATCTCGAGGCCCATCTTGCCGCGGCGTTTCTCGCCACCCACAAACACCCCAGGTTCCCCTACGTCGGCCTGATCGTGTCCGGCGGCCATGCCAACCTCGTGCTGGCCGAGGGACCGCGCGCGTTCACCACGCTCGGCCGCACGGCCGACGATGCGCCGGGCGAGCTGTTCGACAAGGTCGCGCGGCTTCTCGGCTTGGGCTATCCCGGCGGCCCCGCCATCCAGAAATCCGGCCTGATCGGCGATCCGAAGCGGTATAAGCTTCCCCGACCCATGCTGGGCAAAGGGCACGGCTTCAGCTTCAGCGGCCTGAAAACGGCCGTCCTGCACCTGCACGAGCAGGAAGGCGACCAGCTCTCGGTCCCCGACGTCTGCGCGAGCCTGCAGGCGGCGGTCGCCGACACCCTCGTCAGCAAAGCCTCGGCCGCGCTTTCCGAGACGAATGCAAAACGGCTCGTGATGGCCGGCGGCGTCGCGGCGAATAAGCCGCTCCGCGAGGCGATGGCCGCGATGTGCGAACGCGACGGCATCGAGTTCCTTGTGCCGCCGCCCGCGCTATGCACCGACAACGCCGCCATGACCGCCGCCCAGGGTTTCTTCTCGGCCGCATCGGTCGACATCGATCCGCTGCTGGTCAACGCCCGCGCCGACTGGCCGATGGGAACCCCCTTCCCGCTATGACGTCAGAAACAGCCGCAGAAAAGAATCAGAACGCGACCGGCATCATCCGGGTCCTGCCCGAAGAGGTCGTGGGTCGTATCGCCGCCGGCGAAGTCGTCGAGCGGCCGGCCTCGGTCGTGAAGGAGTTGATCGAGAATGCGATCGACGCCCAGGCGCGCCGCATCGAGATCGAGATCAAGGAAGGCGGCCAGAAGCTGATCGAGATCACCGACGACGGCAACGGCATGTGCCGGCAGGACGCCGTTCTCGCCTTCACCCCCCACGCCACCAGCAAGATCCGGAGCGAGACCGACCTCGATCATCTCGAGTCGCTCGGGTTCCGGGGCGAAGCCCTCGCCACGATCGCCGCCGTGTCGCGCGTCGCGCTCGTCACGCGCCTCGCCGGCAGCGAGGCCGGCACCCGCCTCCAGGTCGATGGCGGCCGCCTCGGCAGCGTCGAACCCGACCACTTCCCGCGCGGCACGCGCATCCAGGTGCGCAACCTCTTCTTCAACGTGCCCGCCCGACGGAAGTTTCTCAAGTCGGTCCAGAGCGAAATGGCTCAGATCTCGGACATCGTCTGCCATTACATGCTCGGGTATCCCGAAGTCGCATTCCGGTTCACCCGCAATAACGCCCCGCTGGCCTCTTCGCCGGGCTCCGGCAATCTCATGGACGCCGTGCTCGCCGTCTACGGTCCCGAGGTGACCGGATCGCTGATTCCGATCAAGGAACCTCTCTCCCTGGCCGGAACCGGCTGTTCCCTCCGCGGCTTCATCTCCCGCCCCACCGACGCGCGACCGTCGAACCGCTATATGACGCTTCTGGTCAACCGACGCTACGTGCGGTCGAAGCTGCTTTCGCAGGCCGTTGCGAAAGCCCTGTCGGCATTCTTCCCGCGCGGGCGCTGGCCGGTTCTCGTTTTCGATCTGCGCCTCCCCCCGGAAGCCGTCGACGTCAACGTGCATCCTCAGAAGATCGAGGTGCGATTCCGCGACGAGCGCTGGATCTTCGGTCTCGTCTGGGAAGCTCTCCAGACGACCCTTTCCGGGCTTCCGATGGTCGCCCCGGACGGCACGGCCTCCGCGGAGTTCGACGCTTCGGCAGAGATCCGCGCCGGCGACCAGCCTGCCGCCACCGAATCCGACCGGGATGAAGCCACTCCCTCTTTTTCCGCGTCGGGACCGGCGCATCCGTCGCTGTTCGGTGAGATACCCGCTTCAACAGGCGGCGCCGCCGTCTCGGCCACTTCTCAGCCCGCTGCGGCCGGCCGGGTGTATGAGCTGAAGGAAGCGGTGGAACGTCTCGGCCCAAGTTCGTCGGCAATGTCGGCCCTCGAGCCCGTCAAGCAGCTGCTGGAGCCGAGAATTCTGGCGCAGCTGCTCCAGTCGTATCTGCTCGGCGAGGATCGCGACGGACTGTTCATCGTCGACCAGCACGCGGCCCACGAGCGAATCCTGTTCGACACCTACGTCCAGGCCTACCGCGACCAGAAGATCGCCGCCCAGCCGCTTCTATTCCCGATCCCGCTCAAACTGCTTCCGTCCGAACGCATGATCATGAAGGAGCGCGGCGAGCAGCTCAGAGAGCTCGGGTTCAGCATCCAGCAGGAGGAAGACGGCCAGTTCTACGCGATCTCGGTACCCATTCTCGGCGGCAAGTCGGCCGACAACGAAGTCATCCAGGACTTGCTTTCCCAAGTGCTCGGCGGCTGGGAAACGCGCTCCCTCGAGGAGGTGAAGCTCGACCTGCTCAAGATGATGGCCTGCAAAGCCGCGGTCAAGGCCGGCGACCCGCTGAAGGAGCCCGAAATGCGATCGCTGCTCGAGCAACTGCTGAAAACACCGAACCCGTTCACCTGCCCGCACGGCAGACCGATCGTCGTCCGCCTCGCAACGCGGCAGATCGAGCACGGCTTTCTCCGCGTCTGACCGGAATGCCTTCCCGGCCTCTCATCGCGGTTCTCGGCCCGACCGCCTGTGGAAAATCGGCGCTGGCTCTCGAGCTGGCGCGCAGATTCGGTCTCGAGATCGTCAACTGCGACTCCCGCCAAGTCTACCGGGAAATGGAGATCGGAACGGCAAAGCCGGGACCCGACGAGCGCGCGGCGGTTCCCCACCACCTGTTCGACCTCGTCGGTCCGGACGAACGGTTCAGCGCGGGCGAATATGCCCGGCAGGCCACCGCCTGCTGCGAATCGCTCTGGGCGGCCGGCAAAGTTCCTCTGTTGGTGGGCGGAACGGGTTTCTACTACGACGCTCTGGTCGAAGGCCTCCCGGAGGATCAGGGGAACCCCGCGCTGCAACGCGATCTCCAGGAACGACTCGAAAGCGAGGGGCTCCAAGTCCTTCTCGACGAACTCGACCGACTCGACCCGGCCGGGGCCGCATCGATCGACCGGCGGAACCCGAGGCGCGTCCTGCGCGCGCTCGAACTCGTCCTCGCCGGCGGCCGCCCTTTGGCCGACCTCCGGAAGCGGCATGGAGCCATCCGGGCAACCCCGTTCCCAATCCTCGTGACGCTGGGGCGCGAGACGCTGCACGAACGGATCGCCCGCCGGATCGATGCGATGCTTTCGGCAGGGCTGGCTGATGAGGCCCGTTCCCTCATCGCCAGATTCGGAAGCGACGCACCCGGCCTGAAAAGCATCGGCTACGCGGAATGGACCGAACCGCACGCCGACGAGGCCGCCGTTCGGGAGGCGATCGTCGCACACACACGGCAGTATGCGAAGCGGCAGGAAACCTGGTTTCGAAAAAGACCGGGCGGCGCGATGCACGATCTCGGACGTCGCGAGACGACCGCGGACATCATCAAACGAGCAGAGGCTTTCCTGGACAGGTGAAAAGCCCGGTAAAATTGCGGGTTTCATTCCGTCGATGATATACTGGCTCAATAAACAGCCACGTTATGCCGAAAGTCTGAGGAGACCGATATGTCGCTTTGTGCTCCATTGGTGGCAGGCCAGGTCCTGAAAAACGTCCTGATCTGCATGTTGAATCTGTTCTTTTCTGTGTGGGTATTCAAAAGCCACGGGGGAATGTGAAATCGCCCCAGCCGCGGAGGTGACGGAGTGCGGGAGGTTACGGATCTTGAGATCAGTGCCGGCATCAGGCGCGAATTATCCGGCCGGCGTGTCGATCTCGGCAAGCTCAAATTCACCGTTTCGAACGGCGTCGTCACCTTCACCGGCGATCTGGCCTTCATCGGGCTCGACAAGACCCCCGACGAAACGGCCGTCGAGATAAAGTTCATCGAATCCACGTTGCGCTCGCAACGCGGCGTGAAAGAGCTGAAGTTCGAACTCGAGAACTGGTCGAAAAACGTTTTCGGCAAATGGGAGTCGAAAACCACCCCTGCCTCACACGGCGCAGCCGGCGGCGAGGGGTTTCACTGCCCCGACTGTCACACGGTCTTCAAATTCTGCCCCTGCTGCGGAAAGCCGCTCGTCGCCGGTCTCCCTCAGGCCGCCCAGCAGCGCCGCCCCGTCGCGACCGGCCCGGCGCTGCTGAAGCCGCTTCCGCGCAAAATCGAGCCTCTGAAACCGACTCCGATCAAGCCCGGCGAGCCGCTCAAACCCACCGGCCCCTTCTCCCCGCCGACACCCGCCGGCGCAGGGAAGGAAGCCGCGCGGCAGATCACGCCCACCCCGTTGAGACCCATCGGTCCGACGCCCGTGACGCCGCCCCCCGAAGCCCAGATACCGGACAAACCGCCGACGCCCGCCCCGGCCCCCGACTTCGGAAAGGCGTTTCCGCCCAAGCCCGTTCCGCCCGCACCGGCACCGGGCATCGGCAGGCCGTCTCCGTTGAAACCTGCGCCGCACCCGATCGCCCCGGAGAAATTCACCCCGGTGAAGCCCGTTCCGGCGCCAGCCGGGCCAAAGGCTCCCGCCCATCCGGCTCCGGTCCCTCCCCTCGAGCCGTCCGGGCCTGCCGACTTCCGGCCCGAGCTTCCCGGAACGCTCCCGGAACCGGAATCCGCCGTTCCTCATGCGGTTCCCGAGCCGTCATCGGCTCCGCCGAGGGAGCAGGCATCTCCCGCCGTCACACCTGCCATGGAACCGCCTGCCGAGCTCGTTCATGCCGCCGAGGCGCCGAAACCTGCAAAGCCGGTTCCGCCCGCCCAGCCGCCGAAGCCTGCAAAGCCTGTTTCACCCGCACCGCCAAAGCAGGAAGCGGGTGACGACTTTTTCGATATTTCGATGCTTCCTCCGATCAAGCCGAAAGCGCCCGACAGTCGGGCGAAACAGCCGGCTCCTCCCGCGGCATCGCCTGCTCCCAGGGACGTCCCGCCTGCGAAGCCGGCCGCGCCTCTTGGCGAATCCCTGCCGCCGACGAAACCGGCGGCGGAACCGGTCCAAGGCGACTTCGACGACTCGCTGCTTCCTCCGTTGAAGCCCAAAGCGCCGGAACCGGCTCCGACGCCCGCGCAGAAAAAACCGGCGCCCCGTCCGCAACCGGTTCTTCCCGCCGACGAGGAAACGCCGTTGCCCCCCATGAAGCCTGCGCCTGCCGAGGACGACGAAACTCCGCTTCCTCCGATGAAACCGGCATCCGGAGCGCCTGCCGCAAAAGGCGGCAAGCCGCAGAAAGACGCCGGCGATCCCTTCGCATCGCTGTTTTCCGAAATCGAGGCGGGCGGCGGAAAGGGTTCGAAACCTGCCGGCGGGGCGAAAGATGGCGTCGACGACCTCGCAGCGCTCGATCTTGACATCATGGACATCTTCCAGAAGCCCTCGGCGAAGCCGGCCGCCGGCCCCGGCACCCCCGCCGCCCCGGCCAAACCGGCGAAGCCCGAACCGGCCCCAGCCGATCCCCTCAATCTTGGCGGCTTCCTCGATCTCGACGCGCCCATCGAACCGGCGCCCAAGGACAAGGCCCCCGCCAAGCCGGGCGAGAAGCCGAAAAAAGACCCGTTCGCCCTCGACGATTTCGACATCAGCAAATTCAAGATCTGACGCGCATCCCGGAGAGCTGACATGAAACTATTGCATCCGATATTTATGCTCGGCTTCATCTTCTGGCTGTACAAACAGCGTTCGCTGGGAATGAGCCTGCTGGATCGTCACGGTCGCATCGCCGGCGACGAAGCCGATGCCGAAACGTCGCGGGCGACGCACCGGTTCTGGGGAATGATCCTGACCGGCTACTGCTTCGCCGGACTCATCGGCGGCGCGGTCATGACCGGAATGGTGTATCCCGAAATCGTGGTTCCCTTCGGCCAGACGTACGGACACGGATATATCGGCACCCTCGGTTTCGGCTGTCTGGTCATGTCGATGGTGCTCGGCTTCTCGATCAAGCGTGTCGTCAAACCGAAGATCCGCGAACGGTTCGTCTCGTTCCACACGAACATGATCTTCCTGATCGCCGCGTTCGCCGTTCTCTCGCTCCTGACCGGCGCAGGCATCCTCGTCTTCGGTCCGAGCCAGGTCGTGACGCAGATCCAGGTCACCCCCTGAACCGGGCATTTCGCATTTCGTGTGACGTTCCGACGGAGGAGCATGATGGCTGATTCCCTGCCCAGGCGCACGTCGTTTCGCCATGTCGCGGGAACGGGGCTCGTCCTCGCTCTCGGCCTGTGCCTGATCTCCGGCGATATCACGCCGGCCGGCGCGGCACGCAAGAAGAGCGGCACCACCTCGACCCGGAAGAAGAAGTCCGAATCGGTTTCCTCCGCCTCCTCGTCTCCCGAACGGTACTACGAGACGATCTGGCAGCGGTACCAGGTCGGCTCGCCGAAAGAGCGCCAGGCGGTCGTTTCCGAGCTGAAAGCCCGCTCGAAACAGGATCCGTCGGACGGAACGTGCCATTATTATCTCGGCATGATGCTCGCCGAGGAGGGCGGCTCGAAAAGCGCCGAGGATCACCTCAGGGCCGCTGCGGCCGCGTTCCCGGAATCGCCCGACGTCCTGTATTGTCTCGCGGAGCAGCTTGTCGCTCGTCACAAACCCGAAGAAGCCGCACCGATCTACGAGAAGATCGTGACGCTCGCCCCGAATCACGGCGGCGCGCTGACCCGGCTCGGCCTCAAGGCGCTCGACGAGGCGCAATATCCGAAGGCTCTCGAACTGCTCACGGCCGCACGCGCGGCGAATCCGGACAACCGCGAAACCCTCCGCGGGCTGGCCGTCGCCCTGCATTCCACGGGAAAGCCGGCCGAAGCGATCGACCTGTTCAAGACGGTCCTCGCCCTCGACGAGAAAGACCCCGAGGCCTGGATGCTGCTCGGCAAGAGCTACGAAAGCCAGGGCAAGGTCAGCGAGGCGGCCGCAGCCTTCGAGAAGGCCAAACAGTTCGGGAAGAAAGACCTGGAAATCAAGAATCTCGTCGGATACGACCTGGCGCGGGCTCTGTATGCGACGGGCAAGATCGACGAGGCCATCAAGGAGTATCAGAAGACCATCCGGACGGCGACCGATTCGGCGACCGGATGGTTCGAACTCGGCCGTCTGCATGACGACCTGCGCGATACCGACGCCGCCATCGAGGCATACAAGAAGTGCTTCGAAGCCGACGAGAAGCGCGGCGACGCGGTGTTCCGCATCGCGGAGCTGTACCGATCCGACGAGAAGCTCGACGAGGCGCTCGCGGCCCTCGAACTGATCGTGCGCAAAAAAGACTGGTCGGAACGGGCAAAGGCCCTGATCGAAGAGATCAAGGCGGAAAAGACGGAAGGCGACCGCGACAACCTCATGGAGCTCGCGCAGGGCGGCACCGAGGCGGTCCGGGAAAAAGCCTACCGGGACCTTCTCGCCATCGACAAGAAGGATGAAGCCGCCCTCGAAGGTCTCAAACAACTCGCGTTCGAGCGCGGCGATCTCGATCAGGTTCGATATTATATTAGAGAATTGAAAAAGGCCGGCCATCTCACGAAGGAACAGGCCGACATCCAGTTGAACGAACTGAAGTATCGCGAAGACGCTGGCGAAGATTTGGCCGCATGGGAAAACAGGCTCGAAGAGTACAGGAGGGATGGCGACTGGGACAAGGCGCTCGAGATGAACGCCAAGATCCGCCAGTATGCCCAGGCACAGCTCGATTACTGGCGCCGATACTCGCCGACGAGCAAGGAGAAGCTGGCGATGAAGTCTCAGATGATGAAACTGACGAAAGTCCGTCTGAGGCTGATTCGGGAGACGATGAACGACCTTCGCAAGGAGAAGGCAAAGAACAAATGAGAACGCAAGTGCCGTTCCTGGAGGGAAGAGAGATGCTTCGTAAGGGTTTCACGCTGATCGAACTGCTGGTCGTCATTGCGATTCTCGCAATCCTGATCGGCGTCGCCGCCCCCTATTACCAGGACTACGTCCGGGAATCGAAGATCGCGAAGGCGAAGACCGACCTCGACATCCTGAAACAAGCCGTCGTTCTCTACAACGCCCGCGAGGATATTCCCTATCAGGGGCCCCTCGCGACGCAGCCGCCGTATTTGCCGATGCTCGGCGACCAGGATTTCATGGGCCTCCAGGGCCAGTATCTGACGAACATCCCGATCGATCCGTGGGGCCGCAACTACCGTCTCGACCCGTACGGCTGCTTCGTCTACAGCGACGGCATCGACCTCCGTGACAAGAGCGACGATTATCGCGACTACTATGTGAAGGAACTGGCGCTCCAGCGCGTCGAATGGCTCGACGCCGACAACAACAGGGCGGTCAACGACCAGGACTATTTCGCCTTCTATTTCAACAAACCCCTCTGGGTCGACGGCGGCGGCATCTCCGGCGGGGATTTCGACGTGTTCGAGGGAAACGACAACATCACGGCGACGACGCCGCTCTCGATCACCTACAACCAGATCGACAACATCGGGTACACGCAGGAGACGGCCACCACCAGCCGCATTCTCTGCCGCGTGAATGCCGGCACGAACCTGCGCGTGGGCATCCACTCGGTGGCCCTCAAGCACGAGATCGAGATCCTGAAAAAATACCGGGAAGTCGTCGTTGACCGCGAACGCACGAACATGAACTACCTGTACACGAAAATCGAACTGATCAACGGGCAGCCGGCGCGATATGCGGTCCGGACGAACCCGATCAAGATCGTTCCGCGATACTAGAGCCCCGCCATGACCTTGTCGGCGGCGATCAGCGTCGCCTCGATCTCGTCCGTTCCGTGGGTGACCGAAACGAAAGCGGCTTCGAACTGGGAAGGCGCGAGATACACCCCCTCGGCGAGCATCCCGTGGAAAAACCTGGCGAACCGTTTCACGTCCGCGGTTTTCGCGGTTCGATAATCGATGACCTCCGCGTCGGTGAAGAACGCCGTGAACATCGAGCCGAAGCGGTTGATCCTGCATGGAATCTTCCGTTTCTTCGCGATCTCCGCAAGACCGTCGCACAGCCGGCCCGTCTGCTTCAATAATTGCTGATATAGTTTTTCGTCCGTCTTGAGGCGGGCGAGCGTTGCCCGCCCGGCCGCGACGGCGACAGGATTGCCCGAAAGCGTGCCGGCCTGGTAGACGCGGCCTTCCGGGGCGACGCAGGCCATGACCTTCCGTTTGCCGCCGTAGACGGCGAGCGGCATGCCGCCGCCGACGATCTTGCCGAGGCAGGTCATGTCGGGGACGACCCCTTCCACCTGGCCGGCGCCGAGGAAGCCGCCGCGGAAGCCGCACATCACCTCGTCGAAGATCAGGAGGGCGCCGGCATCGCGGGTGATGCGCCGGACGTCGGCGAGATATCCCGCGAGCGGCGGCACGACGCCCATATTGCCGGCAACGGGCTCGAGAATGACGGCGGCGATGCGTTCCCCGTGCGCATCGAATACTTTTTTCAGGGCGGCGGCGTCGTTGAACGGCACCACGAGGGTGTTCTCGGCGGTATCCGCCGGAACGCCGGGACAGCCCGGGATTCCCAGCGTGGCCACGCCCGAGCCGGCCGCGACGAGCAGGGAGTCCGCGTGGCCATGGTAGCAACCGTCGCATTTGACGATTTTATCGCGACCGGTATATCCTCGCGCGACCCGGATCGCGGACATCGTCGCCTCGGTTCCCGAGCTGACGAAGCGCATCTTCTCGATCGTGGGATACGCCTCCTGAATCAGATCGGCAAGCTCCGTCTCGCCCAGCGTCGGGGCGCCGAACGTGAGACCGCGCGAGGCCGCTTCCGTCACGGCGCTCACGACGTCCGGATCGGCGTGCCCGAGAATCAGCGGCCCCCACGAGCCGACGTAGTCGATATACTCGCGGCCTTCGATATCGGTGACCCTCGCCCCCCGACCCGAAGCGAAGAAAACGGGGTCGCCCCCCACACCCGCGAACGCCCGCACCGGGCTGTTCACGCCGCCGGGAAACACCCGCATGGCGTTCATGACGGCTTCGTGATTGGTCGTCATTCGGCCTTTTCCTCGAAATAACGCATCGAAGACTTTTTCAACTCGCGTACCGTGCGCAGCACCTTCGGTTTCTCAAGTCCCAGCGTCTCCTCGAACCGCGCGAGCAGCTTCTCCAGCTGCTCTTCGTCGCGGGCGTGGATCATCGTGAACAGGTTGTACGGCCAACCGGGCGGGCAGTCGCGCTCGTAGCAGTGCGACACCTCGGCATGCTTCGCCATGGCGGTGCCGACTTCCTCGACCCGCTCGGCATGCACCTTCCAGGCGACGAGAGCGTTGGCGGCGTTGCCGACCTTCTGCGGCCGCACGGCGATTCCGACCCGCCGAATCACCCCGTTTTTCAGCCATTCGGCGACCTTCGCGATCACGCCTTCCTCCGTCATATCGACGGCGCGTGCGGCACGCAGGAAGGGGCGGCGTTCGAGTTTGAACCCGCGCTGCAATTCACGAATCAGAGCTTTTTCCTGTTCCGTCAAGTTCATGACCGTGCCCTTTCTAGTCCTGGTCCATCCGGACCTTGAACAGCCGGCGCGCCTGGAACAATTGGATCGAAGCGATGTTGCCGCGACGTTTGACGTCGTCGAGAATCGCCTGTTTGCGCGCCTCGTCCCTGGCGATGATGGTGAACCAGACGTTCGGCGTGCCATCGCGCAGGTAGTTGTGCGTAATCTCGTGATACTCGGCGAGAATGGCCGCCACCTCGTCGACGCGCTCGGCCGGCACGTCCATGGCGGCCAGGGCGCCCACATAGCCGAGTAACCGGCTGTCGAAAAACGGGCCGACGTATCTGATCGCCTCGTCCTGCATCATGCGCGCCAGGCGTGATATGACGCCGCTTTCATCGATCCAGAGCTTGTCGCCGAGCGTCTTGAATGGCTCCGGCTCAAGCGGGAATCCGTTCTGCAGCAACCTGATTATCTCGCGGTCCTTCTCGTCCATGCCCCGATTCCTTTCGGCATCACGTGGAATGACAGCCGGCGCCGGACACAAAAACGCCGGGCGGCGGGTACAAATATACCACTGTTTTCAGATTTGGGAAGGTTCAAATGTACAGGTCGGATCGCCGGCCATATATCGTCCCTCGACGGCGAGCGCGCGCGCCCGGCAGCCGCCGCACAAGCGTTTGTACGGGCACGCGCCGCAACGGCCTTCAAGACGGTCGAGATCGCGCAGTTCGTTGAACAGCGGAGAGTCGAGATACAACGCATCGAACGCCCGTTCCCGCACGTTCCCGGCGGTGCGTTCGAAGTAGCCGCACGGCCTGACATCGCCTCGCGCGCTCACGAACGCGAAGCCGTCGCCGGCCATGCAGCCGCGGCCGTGGCCGTTCTGCCTGAGGCCGAGCTTCGCCCTCACCCGCGCATACTGGGGGGCGCAGGTGACCTTGATCGGAATCGGCGACGCGGCGGCGGTCGGCGCGACCCACTCCAGCACGCGTTCCACGTCGCGATCGCCGAGCATCGCACCGTCGGTGTCTCCCGCCGCCCGGCCCATCGGAACGATGAAGAACAGGTGCCAGGCGGCCGCTCCGCGAGCAGTCGCGAAGGCGTGCATCTCGGCGAGCCGCTCGCAGTTTGCATGCATGACGGTCGTGTTGATCTGGAACTCGATACCGGCTTCGCGCAGGCGGCCGAACGCGCCGCACGCCTGGTCGAACGCTCCCGGCCGGCCGACGAACGGGTCGTGGAAATCGGCCGACGGCCCATGGATACTGAAGCTGAACCGCCGCACGCCGGCCGTTTTCAGGGAATCGATCCGCGCGGCCGTCAGCAGCGCGCCGTCGTTCGTCGAGACGACGGGCGTCTGCCCGTTCGACGTCGCCGCGGCGGCGAGGATCTCCAAATCATCGCGCAGAAGCGGCTCGCCGCCGCTCAGGATCACGATTCCCGGCCCGACTCGCGCGGCGTCGCGAAGCAGCTTCTTTCCCTCGTCGGTCGTCAGTTCCCCTTCGGGGCGGGTCGGACACGCCGATGCCCGGCAGTGGGGGCACGCGAGCGAGCAGGCCTGGGTCGTTTCCCAGGCGAGCAGTTGGAGCTTTCGGAACCCGGGCCGGCTGCCGCTCACAGGCCCTCCCGGAGCCATTTTGCCGCTTCGGGGGCGAAGTAGGTGAGAATCCAGTCTGCGCCGGCGCGGCGAAGCGCGGTCAGCGACTCGAGGATCGCCGTCTTCTCATCGATCCAGCCGCGCGCGGCGGCGGCCTTGATCATGCTGAACTCGCCCGACACCTGGTAAACGGCCAAGGGCACGTCGAATTCCCGGCGGGCGGCGGAGAGAATGTCGAGATACGGCATGCCGGGCTTCACCATCAGCACGTCGGCGCCTTCCTCGAGATCGAGGCGCATCTCGCGCAACGCTTCACGGGCGTTGGCCGGGTCCATCTGGTAACCCTTGCGATCGCCCTTCTGGGGCGCCGAGTGAGCGGCTTCCCGGAACGGGCCGTAAAAACTCGACGCGAATTTCGCCGCATACGCCATGATCGGCGTCTCGACGAACCCCCCGGCGTCGAGGGCTTTCCGAATCGCTCCGATCCGGCCGTCCATCATATCGGACGGTGCGACCATGTCGGCCCCGGCCCTGACGTGGGCAAGCGACATCGCCGCAAGCACCGGCAGGGAATCGTCGTTCCGGATCCGACCTTCCCCGTCGAGGAGGCCGCAGTGGCCATGGTCCGTGTAGGCGCACAGGCATACGTCGGTAATCACCCAGGCATCGGGGCAGGCGTTCTTCAACCAGCGCAGCGCCTGCGGGACGATTCCGTCCGGGTCGACGGCGGATGAGGCGACGGCGTCCTTTTTCGACGGAATCCCGAACAGGAGGAAACTCCGGACACCGTTTGCCATGGCGTCACGGACGGGGAGGTCGATCTGTTCGGCCGGCCACTGAAAATGGCCCGGCATCGCCTGGATCGGCCGGGGTTCGTTGATCCCCTCCATGACGAAGAGCGGCAGAATCAGCGACTCGGGGCGCACGTGCGTCTCCCGGACGAGCGCCCGAATCCGGCTATCCGCTCTGAGCCGACGCGGTCTGTGAAGTGGGAACGACATTGATGGCTCCTCCTGCTCTGGGGAAATCCGGCGCAACAATCTTCACAAAAAGATACCACTTTCGTACGCGGGTGTACATCCCAGACCTTGCCGGCGCACACACCGATGTCCGCCGTTGTTTGTCTTCGTTTGCGGGTGTTTGTCTGTGGTATCTCGTGTATTTTCTTTTTGACAGGCCCTTTGCCGCGTATATATATTTTTGTCAGGACACCTATCGTGCTCGTTCATGGAGGAACGGCCATGAAAGTCGATTTGACTGCCTCTCAATCCGCCCTGTCGCTCGATATCAAGCAGAGCGAGGCAGCGTTGCGCGCCAGCCAGACAGCCAATCGCGTCAAGGCCGAGGCCCGACAGGCCCCAGCCGAGGTCCGCACCCGGTATCAGAACGCCTCCGTCCAGGCGTCGCAGGAAGCCGCTTCCGCGGAGTATTCCCGCCTGCAGCAGCGCAGTCACGCCGTGAAGCAACTTTCCGCCCAGATGTCCAGGGCGGTGAGCCAGAGCGCCCGCGACGTCAACTCAGTCATCGCAGCTCTGATCGCCCAGCCGATTCGCGGAGAGCAACCCCTTCTGATCGGACGGTTCCTCGATACGTTCGCCTGATATAGACGATAGTATTAAATCACCCCGGCGGGTTCTCCCGCCGGGGTGATTTTTCGTTTACGGAGGATATTCCCGGGTTACTCCGAGAAGTTTTTCGAGCCCGCATCGTCGAGCCGCAGCATCGGAATGAGATCCGATGCGTCGGACATCGAAGGGGCGGAATCCATGCGCATCAGTTCGAGATCGCGGCCGTCCGCGCTTCCGGGATCGGAGAACTCGGCTTTCGCGACGCTGTCGTCCGGAAGCATCATCGCGTCGGATGTCGGCTCGTTCAGAGAGTTCAGAGCGGCATCTGCCTTCGCCGAGTTGATATAGGGCAGCTCCCCGCCCAGTTCCTGCCTGATGATCCCCATTTCATCCATCCCGAACGTGTCCACCGGAACGACGGAGCGGGAGCCGGCACCGTTCGCGTCCCCGGCTTCGCTGTACAGGAATGTTGTCCGGCCCATGGGAGCGTCCGTGGCCGGGGCCTCGAGGGGGGCCGGGGTCAAGGCAAGGCGCGGCGAGGGTTCCGGGGTTCCGTTGCCGCTCTTTTTCCCGCCGTTTCCAAGCAGGAACATCGGAAGTTTTTCTTCGCCGACGGCTTTCGCGCGGCGCTCCTGCATCTGTTCCCCGCTTTCAAGCGCGATCTGTGGAGCTCCGGCCGATTCGGCACGGCCGGCTTTGGCCATCGCCATCTTCATCTCGGCTACGTTTTCCTTGAGCCGCTGATACAGGCCGCTCACCTGGTTGTGCGCGTAGCCGGAAATCTGGTTTAGATTGCCGCTTCCGGGATCCATCGGGTTGATATACTTGAGCGAATCACGGATCTTCGCCGTCGCCGCTTCGCAGAGATGGGCGAACTGCTGGGTCGAGTTCTTCACGTGGGAATCGCCGATCGAAAGCGTGTTGTCGACACCGCGCACCGTGTTCTTCAGACCGGAAAGCTGCGAAAACAACTTTTCCCGCGTCGGCACCGGCAGGTTGATCAGCGGATACTGTGCGAACGCGAAGTGGTCAGAGAAGCGAAGCGTCGTCTTGATCGTGGCAGTCATCAACTCGATGCCTGACGTCACCTGCTCGCATCCGTTCTGGATGTTGAGCAAGAGTCCCTTGAGGGCTTCGTTGCTCGACTGGACCTGCTTCATGATGGCTTTCGAGGCCTGTACGTAGATGTCGAGCGGCGCGATCGACAGGGTCGGAATCAGTTCGAGGGTCTGGTATGACTCCTGGCCCATCGAGATCAGGCGTTCCGCCGCGGCAAGGTAGGTGCGTGCGAGGCGCATCTGGTTCTGGTTCGCCTGGCCAACCTTCGCAAGCGTTTTATCGAGCGAAGCCATCGTCTCTTCGCGAGGAGCGGTAATGATGCGGTTCAGTTCGACGATCAACCGGTCAAGCGCCCGGTTTCCCTCGACGAGGCCGTTGATGCCTACGGCGCCGGCCTTGACCGCTTCCTTATAGCTCTGCGTATCGATCGTCAGCAGTTTCGCCGCAATGTCGCCGCACTTATTCCCGGGCACTTTCGCCATGAGGGCCTTCGTGACGGTTTCCAGGTTCTTTCTGGAATGCGTCCAGTGCGATTCGACGAATTTGACCAGATTCAGCGCCTGGCCGGTAACGTCCGGCTGAACGTCGGAAGCAAAGAAATCGGGAACCTTCGCGGTTTGGCGCGAGACCGCCTGCGGAACCGGTGCAGGAACTGCGCTGACGGCCTGCGACTTCGACGGCGACCGCTTCGACGAGAGCCAGTCCAGGGCGCCGCCTGCTTCGGCGACGGGCAACGTGCTCAGACCGAGGGCCGCTGCGATCAGGACGGCGCTCAGTCGCCATCCGGCAGCCTCTTCCCGTGCAGGCTCGTGACCCGGGATATCTGACCCGTGACGCTGGGGGAAAGGCGGTGCGCCGTTCCGTCTCGGGATGGACATGGTGGCCTCCTTGTTGTTCCGGACGAACATCTTTTGCAGGTATTATCGGCACACCATCGGAAATCATCCAGTGATCCCAAACCCTCCCTGACATCGATCGCCGTATAACGTACGATGACGTACATCGATACCGAAGCCGTCACGATTCCCTTTCGATGCGGAGGCGAGAGAATCAGTCCCCGGTTGCAGGCTTCTCAGGCAGGCACGTAAGCTCGATTCCAAGCAGTGTCAGGTCGTCACCGGCGGGATTGGGTGCGCCGAACGCATCGTTGTCAGCGACTGCGATCTCGACCGTGTCTCTGAGAGGGAGATCGACGCCACGGGCAAGGGAGGCAAGCAGACGTTCTTCGTCGAACAGTTCTCCCGAAGCGTTTCGTCGCTCCGTGATACCGTCGGAATACAGATAGATTCTGTCGCCGGGGGTCATATCGAGATGCTGTTCCAGTATTGTCCCCGCGTTGCCGAGGCCGATGAGAGCGCCACCGCCGGTCAACGAAACAGGCGGGTGCCCCTTCCGATGGAAAATGGGCGGCATGTGCCCGGCGTTCACCCAGGATACGCGCTTTCGCGATCGGTCGATCTCGAGATAGACCATCGTGAAAAACCTGTTGAACCGATCGATGGGAAACTCCTCTTCGAGCCTCGCAAGCAGAGTGCTCATCGACTGGCGTTTCGTTCCTCCGACCTCCTGGATCCCGATCAGTTGCTGCAACGCCTGTACCGCCGCGACACCCATCATTGCCGCAGGCACGCCATGGCCGGATGCGTCAAGGATGTAGGCGGCCAGCGTTCCGTCTGACAGAGGGAAAAAGTTGAAGAAATCCCCACCGATCCCGGCGCACGGCCGAAATTTCCATGCGGCCTGCACATCGGCGATCTGCCCGTGCTTCGGAAGGAACCGGCTCTGAAGCCAGGCGGCCGCCTTGAGGTCCTGCTGCAGCTCGTCGTGCTGCTTTCTGACCTGGGCCAGGAGGCTCTGGATCTGCCCGGTCAGGCCGCTCAACTCGTTCAATCCGGTCGTGGAGCGGTCTCCGATGACTTCGCCCCAGCAGGAGATCTCGTCGTCATCCGAAACGGCCGTCAGACGGCAGGGACGGCCGTTCATCGCGAGGCGGACGAGAACCGGGGCGGCTTCCTCGCCGGGCATCAGGTCCGCGGGAGAGATCCGACCCTCCCCCTGTGCGGCCGGAAGAAATACGTCTCCCACATCCCGCCCGATCGGCGGAACGGGTTCGCCCATTACCCGGCGCAGGCTGTCACTGCACCTGCGGATCACTCCCTGGCGATCGACGGTGACGAGAAAAACTCTCTCCGACAGGCTCAGAAGCGTCTGAATTCCTGCGGGTAAGCCTGTATTTATATTTATGGACGTTTCACCCAATTCCCCACCCCCGGGCCAGTTCGATCGCTTCGGCAGGGGTTGCGACGATTTTGGCTCCGGGAAGGCAGGCAGCGGCTTCGGGGAACATCGCAAACACCTGCCCCCCGATCAGCAGAGGAATTTTATTCAGCTCGGGGTCGGCGGCGAGGACATCGATCAGGCGTTTCACATGGTGGAGGTGGTAGGGCATCGATATCGAGATGCCGATGAACCGCGGCCGAATCCGGCGCGCCATCCCGATGAGATCGTTCATGGGAGCACTGGCGCCCAGGAACGTGACATCCCATCCGTCGGCCTCGAGACAATGGGAAATCATCCTGGCGCCCAGTTCGTGCAGCTCACCGACAGCCGCGGAGATGAGCGCCCGTCCGCGGGTTTTTGGGGAAAGACCGGCTTTCCCCTGCAGGGTGGCCACGACGGCCTGCGCCGTCGCCGTTGCGAGATGCTCTTCGGCGACGGTCACCTCTCCGCGCTCCCAGCGGTTCCCCACCTCATACATTGCCGGCTGGAGCGTGTTCTGATAGAACGCACGGGGGTCGGACGAAGGCTGCAGGCGCTTTTCCCCGATCTCGATGGCGCGCGGCAGATCCTGGTTCAGCAGGATATCGAGAAACGTCTCCGTATCGTCGGGCAAGGGCTGCTCGGGGGGAGCCGACAACACGTCTGCGATCCGGAGCACCGCATCATGGTGCTCCAGCATCCAGTCGTAAACCGGCAGGATCGCCGCAGCCGCATCGGGCATGAGTTCATTCCGGATAGCCTGTTTCCACGCATTCAATTCCACGGGGAAATACGCGTGTGAAAAGCCGTGCTGCTGATACGTGCGGTAAACCCAGGGCATGATCGATGCGAGAAGCCTGAAAGCGCTCAGATGCAGAACCGTCGTCAAAAACATCGCATGGTTGCGGTGATTGTCCTGCATCATTTCGACGTTGGCCGTCGTTCCGATGAGGTCGGTCAGATACGGTCGCGCCATCAGGGTCAGGTTCACCCGCTCGGTCAGCAGGCCTTTCCGGGCATCATACGCTTCCGCGGCAGCTGCGGGAATGGGACTCAGGCGGCCGGTATCGGCCAGCAGTTGTTGCATACGGAATCCTCCGGTGAAAACACTTTGATCCAGTATGCCACAAGTCCGCGCCCCCTGTCCGCAACGGCGACAAATTCGGGAAAAGGAATGGGTCAGGGTTTCGGCGGATGCGCGGAGAGTCCTTTGACGACGAGCCTGAGCGCTCCGTCAACGTCGGAAGCGAGCCCGCGGGTCGATCGGGTGAGGGTCCATCGGATCAGGCTTCCCTGGAGAACCCCGAGAATGGCCAGCAATGCGGATCTGATGTGGAGATCCGGCGGGAATTCTCCCGATGTGCACCCCTCCTGAATCACCGCCGCCATGACGGAGGCGATGCGCTCCCCTTTTTCGTTGAGAACGGCGGCGACCGCCGGCTGCTCCGCAACGCTGGCCTCGGAAAGAAGCAGCACGGGGTTGAACTGGTGCTCGAAAAGATGGTTCAGATGGAGTTTTCCAAGCTTGATCAGCTTGTCAGAGGCGGAAGCGGACTCGGCTTTCAGGGCCGTCAGCTTTTCCTCCCAGCCGTCGAACATGAATCTGACGAGTTCCCCGAGCAGCTCTTCCTTGTTGCGGAAGTGGCGGTACACCGCCGGCTCGGTGATGGCGACCGCCTCGCCGAGCCGGCGCATGGTCAGCCTCGAGGCGCCCTCGAGGAAAATCAGATTCCGGGCGGCAAGAAGAATCTCGCTCTTTCGGCTCTGTTCATTCGCTGATGGGCGCTTCATGGCGATGTTCCACTCCTTCGTCATTTCCCGTGACTCGCGCAGGAACCGCCGCAGCCGGGCTCCTTCGCGGACCCCGTTTCACCCAGTTGAGCAGAGGAGTGACATCACCTTTTTCAAGAGCTTCCCTGGCCTCGATGAGAGCGGGCCCTGCAAACGTGTCACAATACGCATGGAGAACGGCGGGGAAAAGGGCGCCCAGCATGATTGCAAACAAGACCATATATAATGCAGATTTCATATTGTATCTTCTGTTATACATTATTGAGACCTGCAGAATGAAAACCAACCGTTCGCCCTGAGCTTGTCGAAGGGCGAAATGAGGAACCACCGGCAAGTGGCTGTTCGTGCTTCGACAGGCTCAGCACGAACGGGACCGCAGCATTGGCTTTCGTTCTGCGGGAATCGCGACATGTGAAGATTCGGGGTCTGTTCGGGCGTCTCAGCAGCAGCAGGCCGTGCAGCCTCCGCATGCGGCTTGGGGGGGATAGGCGTCAAAGAGGGTTTCGATCAACCGGTGGAACTCTTCATGTTTTCCGGCCCCGATTCTCGTTTCTTCGAGACGGTCGAACTCTCGGAGCGATTCCTGCTGACGATCGCTCGACAGGACGCGGTCCCCCATCGGGAACAGGACCTGATTTTCCTTCTGGATGTGCGCGGAAAGAAACGCCGTGTAGTCCCAAGCCGCGAGAATGAAGCGTTCGACGGCATCGGCCTGACAGGCGGTCACGCCGTCGAGCTGCGACTTCATGCGGCTGATCGCGCCCCGTCCTTCCTGCTGTTCGGTCAGCATGGCCCCGATCGGGCCTCTCTCGCGAGGAATGCCCGCCGCTTCGTAGGCCGGAAACAGGAACTCCTCTTCTTTCGCGTGGTGGCACGTGTCGGCAAACACATGGAAAAACTCGCCGATGCGTGCGAGATGCGCCGGCGGAACGGCTTCCCCCTGTTCGAGCTTGATGCATATTCGATCGAGCACCCCGAGCATGGCGAGGTCAGCCGCCGGCGCGTTTTGCCTTGTAGCCCTGCTTTTGGAGAGCATCGACGATCGCGTCGGCATGATCGCCCTGGATCACGATGACGCCGTCCTTCGCCGTGCCGCCGCAACCGCAGCGCTTTTTCAGCACTCCGGCGATCTCGGCCAGTTTCGCCTCGTCGACGGGCAGCCCCATCACGACCGTCGCCGTCTTCCCGCCGCGCCCCCTGGTCTCCCGCTGAACGCGGGCGATGCCGTCAACCGGCCCCGAACGCACCTCTTCGGCTCCCGGTTGTCGCCTCTTCACGGGCCGGCATGTGCAGGATGCGACGGGACGCTCGCACCCAGGGCAGATTCTTCCGTTTTCCGACGTATAGACGAGTTTTGAACCGCTCATTGCTTCCTCCTGCACACCCTTTGCCGCGCCGCGGGCGCAAGCGTCATTTCATCTCTCCCGGCGGCCACGACGACAAAAAAATCAGTATCTGACGTCATTTCCGTGAAGCATCGTTCGGATGTTCGCGGCAGACAGGCCACCAGGCGGCCAGAACAGGCAGGATCCAGGGCAAAATGCCCGGCGGAGCAGCCAGGAACAGACCGCCGATGGGGTCCTGCGCGGGGAACCAACCGCAGACCAGCACGATATGAGGCGCTGTCCATGCGAGATCCAGGGCGACCGCCGAAAAAACGCTTCGGAATCGTCCGTTGACGCCGGCCAATCGCCTTCCAACGCCGAGGGCCGCCACCCAGGCGCCGGGGTCGCCACCCAATCCGCTCCGGAACAGGGCGTAGGCGAAGGCGATCCACCACGCTCCCCCGCCGGCGTTCCGGCCGGGCCACGTGCGCGTCACGCGACCGAACAGTGTCCAGAATGCGAGACCGGCTGTTATATTGATCAATATAGTCAAACCCAGATCGGAAAACCCGTTTTCCGTTCGTTCCCAGCCGGCGAACGTTGCTGCAGCCATCGCCGGTATCCAGGCCGAGACGCAAAGGACGCCCCATGTCACGGGATTCGTATCATCGTCATAACGCCTGGAGGATGTCTGCATCAGCGTTTCGCGGACGGCGACCCCGTCGGCTCCTCCAATCCGGCCGAACGTTCGCGCAAGAGCCAACCACGAAATCACGACCAGGGCTTCCGCGAGGATGATTCTGCCCCGATCGTCGCCGACATCGACGCCCGCGTAGGGTAAAAAGCCCACGGTCAGCAACCGGAGGAGCCACGCAGCGCCGAACGTGCTTCCCAGGAGAGTCACCCAGCGCAACGTCAGAGCGCCCGCTGAACGGGATTTCCACCAGACATCGACCAGCGCGGCCACCAGGACGCGCATCCGCCGATAGAAAACGACCAGCAGGAACGTGAGACCGAAGGAAAGAATCCAGCCGGCACCTTCGTTTCGCACCGGGCGTGGCGGAAGCGGCTCCGCAGGGGAAGCGGACGCGCGTTTCGCTGCAAGACGCGCGGTCTCCAGCCGTTCGCGCGTTTCCGGAACACCGGCGCGCGCCAGCGGCGCCAGCCATCCTGCGGCCTCTTCCGGCCGCCCTGCGTTCATGCACTTTTCCGCGAGAACCAGCCGAATCTTCTCGAGAATCGCGCTTGCTGTCGCGTTGCCAATGGCCGGTGCACAGCGTGAAACCAGTTCGACGGTCCGCCCGCCCGGACGATATTCCACATGCCATTCGAGCCGTTTCACGACTTCTTCCGGCGGCAGGAATCCGGCATCGACGCGGTTCCGGAGAAGCGTCTCGTATTCTCTTTCCAGCCGCTCGAGCGATCTGCCGCAGACGATCTGCAGAACGGACCTGAATGGACGAGCGCGGCGCAACCCCTCGACCACCCGTCGAATGCCGTGTTCGCCGACCTGGTCACGGAGAAGGCTAAAAGCCAGTCGGGCCTGCACTTCGATGAAATCTCCATCTCCACTGAAGGCGGGAGCCAGTTCGGCAAGGGGAATGAGCGCACCGGGCGGAATCAATTCCCGGTCGAATCCGTTATGTTTCCCCGTCCGGAGGCGGCCCTCGGTGATCGAGGCCGACAACTCCTCCGCCATCCCTTCGTTGAACCAGCGGGGACAGTCGACAGGAAACCCCGGCAACAATGCCCATAAGAGGTGCAGGTGGACGAGTTCGTGCGCCAGCACCCGGACGGGCTCATCCCTGGTCGGATCGACGGAAACGTGAAAAAAGTCCTGGAAACGGCCCTCGGATGTTTCGAGTTCCTGCAGAACGACCGTCGGATGAAACGGGATCGGACCCAGTCGGGATCTGATCTCCACGGCTGCCGTGGCCAGCGCCGCCGCCAGCTCCTTCCGCCCGGGATCAGCACGCCCGACGAGGCCGAACCCTTCCACGGTGGCACGGACACCGGTCATCTCGAGCCGGCGACGCACACGGAGTCCGGTGACGGCGTCGTCGAGACGCTGGTCGCTGACGACTGCCGACGGCGACAGCAGCCAGGCACGCTCCGCCGGGGTGTCGAGGCCCAGAAAGCCTGCCACCAAGGCAACGGCCGGCCATAAACCGGTAACAAAAGCCAGGCACACGATCCAGGAGGCCGCCACCGCAGGCCAATGCATTTTCGGCTCCCGGTTCATGGATTCGCTTTCGTTCCTTTTCGATCAACCTCAGCAGGCTCAGGATATCGGCGCAACATATATGTTTTGCTATATAATGCCGCGATTGATCGGAGTTGAAAAAACCGGCATTTCCGGGGTTTCATGTACACTCTGCGGGATTTTTCATGTGGTAGAGGT
>ENA-UOWE01000180-UOWE01000180.1-activated-sludge-metagenome-genome-assembly--contig:-NODE-180-length-95315-cov-90.482868_pt1 | contig 95315 bp, 75 predicted proteins | sample MGYA00249841_ERZ761562 | MGnify/ENA primary metagenome ERZ761562 (study PRJEB28883, sample SAMN05720200) | activated sludge metagenome | isolation source: Anaerobic digester | place: Japan... | reverse complement strand
GGTACTGCCCTGGTAGCGGGGTGGGAGAGTAGGTCATTGCCAAGGAACTGTTGCTATTATAGGCACAACGGCTATACATCCCCAACCCCAGCGAAAAGCTGGGGTTTTTTGTTTCCTCAAAAAGGTAATTTTGGTATTAAACTCGCTATTGACAAATCTTAATCAGATATTAGAATAAGTTTAATCCTGTGATCATTTGATTGAAAAATATTAAAAAATGCTTTAATGGAGTGTCGGATGTACACGATTCCTACCAAATGCCCTATCTGCGGCGACGATTTGATTGTCCAGCGTCTGACGTGTGTTCAATGTGGCACCACTATCGAAGGAACTTTTATCCCCCACCGCCTGACCCAACTTACCCCGGAACAATGGGACTTCATCGAGCTGTTTGTGCGTTTAGAAGGCAAACTCAATCGCCTGCAAGAGGAGTTGGGACTTTCTTACCCTACCGTCCGCAATCGCCTGCACGAAGTGATCCGCGCCCTGGGCTACGAAGTCGGCGAGACAGGCGCCGAGGAAGCCATGATGAAATCTTTGCTGGACGATTTAGCCGAAGGTCGAGTTACGGTAGAAGACGTCCTGAAAGCACTTAAAAGATAAAAATATGGTCGTTACGTTTCTTTCGGTCCGTTTTCGGAGGTGAACGATGGAGAGCCCAGATGTTAACGTGAGAATCAGGGAAAAGCTGGAACAAAATATAGACAGAGTACGCCGTAAACTCGATGAGCTTCCCGATGATGACGAAATCCGGCAACAGCTTGACGCGACTGAGCTGGAACTGGCACAGGTCGAGGCCGCGTTGGCCTCCGCGGCGGATGGGGAAGAAGCAACCTCAGCAGCTACACGCGCCCGGCTGGAGGCACAACGAGAACGGTTGTTGGCGCAAGCAGAAAGGCTCAAGATGAAAAGAGAAATGCTTGCCGAGAAGCGCGAACGTTTGCAGGAAACGTTGGAAGAGCTTCAACGCTCACTGGGCCGGCAGGAACCTTTCGTGACATTCTCCGGTGCATCTGCCTCGCTTCCCTTTGCATCTGATCCTCGGAAGATGTACGAAGAGCGTCAAAAAATTTTACGATTGATCCAGGAAGGCAAAATCACCGCCGACGAAGCCGCGCGTTTGTTGGATGCTTTGCGAGATCAAATGGAGAGTGCGCAACAACGAAAGCGCAAACCGCGCTGGGTGCGCATCCGTGTGACGGATATGGAGGCCAAGAAAGTGCGGGTGAATCTCACCCTGCCGGTAGGGTTGGTGCGGGCGGGCCTGCGGGTCAGCGGCAATATCGCCGGGATGGAAGGTCTGGATACCGGTGAATTGGAAGAGATGCTCAATCGTGGCGAGACAGGCTATATCCTCGATACGCGAGACGCAGGGGGCAGCGAGCGCGTAGAGATTTTCATCGAGTAAAGGCGGAGTAAAGGCGGCGTCAGTTGCCTCATTGAAAAATTGCGTTATACTTGACACGGTGAGTTTGCAGCATAGCGCATTGTTTATGAGGGATGGCTTTCGACGCAAAACCCGGCCTTATTTCGAGGAGGTGTAGATGGAAATCGTGAATGTTCTACGACAGGCTGATATTTTCTACGGAATTCCGAAGCAATACCTTCAAAAAGTCGCCACCGTTTGCCACGAGTGTGTTTACAAAAAGGGCGAAACCATCGTCAAAGAAAACACTCCGAGTGACGAACTGTACATTATTGTTGAAGGGATTGTTGAAATCGTGATTGATCCGAGCCTGTTAGGTACCCTGCGTTCAGACGCGCAGCCGGCTATCATTGCGAATTTGTGGCCGGGGCAAACCTTCGGTGAAGTCGGGCTTGTTGACCGCGGCATGCGCTCGGCTTCTGCGCGCGCGGTTTCTGAAGAGGCACGGCTCCAGGCGATCAAACGTGAAGATTTGTTACGCCTGTGTGAAGAGGACTATTATTTCGGTTATATGTTGATGCGGAACATCGCCAGCGACCTGGCTTTCAAGATTCGTAATACCGACCTCATGTTGCGCGAGCAACTTCTGTGGGAGGGTCACCGCAGGTAGAGCTGTTTTTTTTGAGGATTTGAGACGCGGGATGGTCAAGGCCATTCCGCGTCTTTTGTTATATAGTACTAAAGTACTATTGGCGTTTTGGGTAGAAATGTGTTAGAATAGTGAGTGCAATATAACCGAATTTTAACCAAACGACGGCGAGGTGAGGTATGAAGACAAAATCTGTAGCTTCGAGAATTCTTTCTATCCTGGTGATTGGTATCCTGGTCCTTGGCTTAGGCGCCGGCCCCCGCCCGGTGACATCGCCGCCGATCCAGGTCATCGTCGAAGGAAAAAGCCTGGCTGCGGCGCAAGCTGCCGTCCAGGGGGTCCACGGCCATGTTACAGCCGTCATTGACATCATCAACGCCGTCGTAGCCTCGATCCCGGCTTCATCCTGGGAGGCTTTGGCAAAAATGCCCGGCGTGCTGCGGGTGACGGCGGACCGCCAGGTGATGGTGGCGGCGGAAGGGCAAATGCCCAACGTCGAATTTGCCAAAGCCATCGGCGTGGAGGATGTCTGGGCTGCGGGAACCCTGGGTGCCGGTGTGACGGTGGCTTTGCTCGATAGCGGCATCACCACCACATTTGTTGATCTCAACCGCACTCCTCCCGGTCAAGGCAACACCAATCGGCTTCTGGCTTATTATGACGTGTTCTCCAACAAATTATATGAACCCCCGCATCTGCAGCGTGCCCCCGGCGACCCTAACGGGCATGGCACACACATCGCGGGTATTATCGCCAATCGCTTTTATGAACAACAGGACGACGAATTTCGCGGGGTGGCGCCGGCGGCCAACCTGGTCGTTGTACGGGTGCTCAATGAGCAAGGGGTCGGCTCGTATGCTAACGTCCTGCAGGGTCTCAACTGGATTGTCCAGCACAAAGATCAATATGGGATTCGCGTTCTCAATATCTCCATGTATGCAACGCCGGTGGCGCCTTACTGGGCCGATCCCTACAACCGGGCGGTCATGGCCGCATGGCAAGCAGGCATTGTCGTGGTGACGAGCGCCGGCAACACCGGGCCGTCCCCGATGAGCATCGGAGTCCCCGGAAACACCCCTTACGTGATTACGGTGGGGGCTTTCACGGACAATCGCACGACGGATGACCTCGGCGACGATTACATCCCGGAATTCTCGGCGGCCGGGCCGACGCTGGATGCTTTCGTGAAGCCGGATGTCATTGCCCCCGGCGCACACATTGCCTCGATGATGCACAACAACAGCTACCTCAGCAAACAATACCCGGAGCGTCGCCTGGCCGGTCACTACTTTGAGATGGCAGGGACCTCCATGTCAACGGCGGTGGTGTCGGGCATCGCGGCCTTGATGCTTAGCCAACATCCCGAACTGACCCCCGATCAGGTGAAATTCCGCCTGATGCAGACTGCGCGCCCGCAGTTTGCCGAGACGACCGGAGAGGCCCCCTATAGCGTCTGGCAGCAGGGCGCAGGGCGGGTCTGGGCCGCGGATGCCGTCTTCACCGAGATCACCGGTGAGGCCAACCGGGGGATGGACATCGCGGCGGACCTGGCAGGACTTGTCCATTATCAGGGATGGACAACCTTCGATCCAGAGACGGGCGAGTTCAAGATCCTCGGTGGCGGTTTTGACAGTTGGGCCGGTGGCTACACCACCTGGGATGGCGGCTTCGATAGTTGGGCCGATGGCTTTGACAGTTGGGCCGGTGGCAACACGAACTGGTCTGGCGGGTTCGATAGCTGGGCGGGTGGCTTTGATAGCTGGGCCGGTGGCTTCGACAGTTGGGCCGGTGGGTTCGATAGCTGGGCGGGTGGCTTTGATAGCTGGGCTGACGGGTTTGACAGCTGGGCCGGCGGCTTCGACAGTTGGGCTGGGGCCTGCGGCTACCCCGATGGCTTCGATAGCTGGGCCGGTGGATTCGATAGCTGGGCGGGTGGCTTTGATAGCTGGGCTGACGGGTTTGATAGTTGGGCCGGCGGCTTCGACAGTTGGGCCGATTTTGTGGCCTGGATGGAAGGCTTCGATAGCTGGGCGGCCGACTTCGACAGTTGGGCGGCCGGATTTGATAGCTGGGCCAGCGGTTTGGAGCTGCCCTCGGAGCAGTGCGTCCAATGGGTCAACGGTTTCGACAGTTGGGCCGGCGGGTTCGATAGCTGGGCCGGTGGCTTCGATAGCTGGGCCGGTGGGTTGGCGACGTGGAGCGGCGCGTCTGGTGTATGGCAAGGCGGTTACGCTTCATGGCCGAGTGGCTTCGACAGTTGGGCCGGTGGGTTCGATAGTTGGGCCGGCGGGTTTGATAGCTGGGCAGGTGGCTTTGACAGCTGGGCCGGCGGCTTCGACAGCTGGGCCGGGGCCTGCGGCTACCCCGATGGCTTCGACAGTTGGGCCGGCGGGTTTGATAGCTGGGCGGGTGGCTTTGATAGTTGGGCCGGCGGCTTCGATAGTTGGGCCGGTGGTTTCGACAGTTGGGCCGATTATGTGGCCTGGCTAGATGGGTTCGATAGCTGGGCGGCCGACTTCGATAGTTGGGCGGCCGGGTTTGATAGCTGGGCCAGCAGTCTGGAGTTGCCCTCGGAGCAGTGTGTCCAATGGATCAACGGTTTTGATAGTTGGGCCGGCGGGTTTGATAGCTGGGCCGGTGGCTTCGACAGTTGGGCCGGCAGTCTGCCCAATTGGACGAGTGCCTACTCGGTATGGGAAGGGGGCTATACGACCTGGGCCGGTGGGTTTGACAGTTGGGCCGGTGGGTTTGATAGCTGGGCAGGTAGCGTGGGAGATCCGGCGTGGGCGGCGGCTTTCTACAATCTGACCAATCTACCGACGAACTCTACATACGTGAACATCAACACCTGGGTGGACGATTAATCCTGGAACTGCCGCCAAAAAGACACGGGGCCAACAAGCCCCGTGTCTTTTTTATTTGGAAAGAAGCTCAGGCAATCCGCATCTGTTCACAGCGCAGAAGATCGGGCTGGGCGCCAAGTTGCTCAAAAATTCGCCGCGCCTCCGATAACTCGGCGTGCGCCTTCTGGTTGTCGGCCAGAGCCGCCCATGCCTGCGCACACCAGTAGGCCGTGCGTCCTATCTCCAGGTAGGTTTTACACGTGCTAAAGATAGTCTTGGCGCGCTCCAAATACTTCAGGGCGGATTCAAATTCCCCTTTGGCGATGGCGACACGTCCCATCAATTGTGCGTAGCGTCCCCATTCGGCGGATTCGCCGGTGGCTTTACCGGTTACCTCTTGCAGCAGCGCGTGGCTGCGTTCGCCCCACGTCGCGGCAGCTTCGATCTGCCCTTCGGCAAGACACAGGAGGCCCTGCATCCAGTAGGCGTCAATAAGCGCGGGATTGGCGCGCGCGCCGGCCTGTTTGTAGAGCACGATAGCCGCGTCAAGATGCCGTTGCGTCTTTGCTAATTCATCCTGCGCCAGATAGAGCCGCCCCAGGTTCAGATGCGCCTGGGCAATTTCGTAGGGATTGGCGATTTTTTGGGCGATGTCGAAACTTTGACGGAGATTGGCCTCGGCTTTGTCCCACTCTCCCATGTCAATGTAGACATTGCCGATGTTGGTGTGCGCGATAGCGATGCCTTCGATGTCGCCGATCTCTTCGAGGATTTTTAACCCGCGCTCGTAATGAGCCAATGCGCCTTTCCAGTCGCCGCTGTTGCGCTTAAGAATCCCCAGGTTGTTGGAAGAGCGCGCGACGCCCAGAACATCCCCTATTTCTTCGCGGATGGCAAGGGCGTGTTCGACGACTTGCATGGCGCGTTCCCAATCGCCCTGGTTGTAATAGACGCCGCCCAGACGATTGAGAATAGAAGAGAGCACATCGTAATATGAGGTGTTGTTGACCAGCTCCAAAGCCTGTTCGAGAAGGAGCTGAGCTTTGGATAGCTCCCCACGCCGCATGGCGATCCATCCCAGGAAGGCCTGGATGTCCGCCTCGATCTGCGGTTGGGGATGGGAGGTTTCTTTCAATGTGAACAGTGCCTTGCGCAACCAGGTTTCGGCTTGTTCGATTTCGCCGCGCTGCGCCCACACCCGTCCCAATTTGAACATGACCTCGGCCTGTGCCTCTGGCGGGGCTGCCTTCCATTCGTCTATCGCCGCTTGATAAAAGGCAATGGCCTCTTCATATTCCCCGATATGCTGTTGAACGTCACCCAATCCCACGGCAGCGCGCCATCTTTCCTGCTCGCAGTGATCGAGGTGCTGGGAAAGCTGCAACACGCGGCTGTAATACTCGATGGCTTGACGATTGGCGAAGTGGGCGCGTGCCTTATCACCGGCCACAAGCGCGTAATACAGGGCTTTATCGCGCACGCGCGCCAGTTCGTAGTGGCGGGCGAGGACCTCGGCCTGTCCGTAAAGATCATCGGCGTACAGGGCGGCAATGGCATCGGCGACGACGCGATGCAGTTCCGGCCGTTGCGCGTGCAGGATGCTGTCATAAATGGTTTCTTGCGTGAGGATGTGGCGGAAGGCGTAGGTATGCGGGCTGACGTGCGCGCGCGGTTCCAGCAGGCCGGCTTCGGTCAAACGTTCGAGTGCCGGGGCGACGTTCTCAATGCCGTGGAAGTGTTGTTCGATTTTCCTCAGGATGCGCACATCGAACTGCAAGCCGATGACCGAGGCATTGCGCAAGACATTGCGCAGGTTTTCGGGAAGCCGATCCAGCCGTGCCATCATCAACCCGCGCAGTGAGGTGGGAACTTCGAGGGTATCCAGCACGACACTCGATATGACGTGCCATTGTTGCCCGACCAGGCGCAACATTCCCTTTTCGATCAACATCCGCACAAATTCTTCGATGTAGAAAGGATTGCCTTCCGCTCGGGAAAGTACGGTATTGATGATGGCATCTGATAGCCCCGTCAGATCAACCATATGTGCCAACAGACGGCGGCTTTGCTCTTGCGTCAGGGGGGGAACATCAATCTGGCAAATCTCCGCCCCAGACACGGATGCGTCAAAAGGTACGTCTGTATGATCGCGGGTGATGACGCAGAAAATCACCGGCACTTCGGCAGCCATGTGGCTCAAGGTTTTGAGTAAGTCCCGCGACAGGTCATCGGCCCAATGAAAGTCGTCCAGCACCAGGATGAGGGGGTGCTGACGGGCTTCGGCGATCAGCCATTCTCGCATGGCCAGTGCGGTCAGTTGTTTGAGATTTTCAGGCGGCAAAGCGTTGAGCGCCAATGTCTCTTTGGGAGTCAGCGGCAACTCCAGGATTTGCTTGAGAAACGGCGCCATCGTTGGCGAAATGTGCGCATCCCATGGGGTGTCCGGTGGATAAGTATCCAGCGCGTTTTGTAGCAAGGAACGGAAGATGCCATACCCTACACCTTGCACATAAGGCAGGCCGCGGCCTTGCCAGATGGACACGGTATTGGAATCCACAACGGAGAGCCATTCGGTAACCAGACGCGACTTGCCCATGCCGGCTTCGCCACGCACGACAATGAGTTGGCTTTGCTGATTTTCCATGAAGGTCGTGAGTCGTGTGCGCAGTTGGGCCAATTCGGCGTCATGGCCCAGGAAGAGGCGCGGGACCCCGATAATGCCGCGTGCCGCTTCCGGCGACGTTCGCTTGCCGATGACCTCATAGGTGACAACAAGGCCATCTACCCCCTTGATGGCGACCGGTTCCTTTGCCTGAAAGTTGAAGAAGGCGCGGGTCCTTGCGTAAACTTCTGTGCTGACCAGGATGTTGCCCGGCGTGGCAAGCGCCTCCAGACGCGCGGCCAGATTGACGGTGTCGCCGATTACCGTGTAGGCGGCCTGTTCTGTCGTGCCCAAAATTCCGGCAATGGCCGGTCCACTGTGGACGCCGATGCGTATCTGAAGGGGCGCCCCCAGTTGTGCCCGCGCAATCGGCGTGAATTCTGCGGCCGCGCGTTGCATATCCAATGCCGCGCGCACGGCCATTTCGGCATTGTTCTCGTGGGCGATGGGGGCGCCGAAAATAGCCATCAATCCGTCGCCGGTAAATTTATCCACCAGCCCGCCGTAACGATGCACGCACGCGACAAGGCGTCCCAGCAGGGCATTGATCAGGTTGAAGACCGATTCCGCATCCAAAGAAGCAGAAAGGCGGGTGAAATTGACCGCGTCGGCGAAAAGCACGGCGACCTCGCGGCGTTCGCCACGCAGCCGTTCTTCGTCATGCAAAACGCCTTCGGCAATCACCGCCGGCACATAACGCCGCAGTCGGTCAATCGCAGCCTGGGCTTCGGCGAGCGCCTCCTGGAGCCTTTGCACGGTCACAGGGGAGGCGGCATGTGGGTGAAGCGTCACAGCACAATGGGTGCAACGTTCGGCGTCGTCCGGGTTGGGTGATCCACATTGCCAGCAATACATAAGTCCGATCCTTAGAGAATAGCTAACTGAATTCTATCATAAGAATTAACTTTGGCTATTACAGGATTGTGAATACTGCGTGAAGGGTGTGCTATTGTTTGAATGTTGGCGCGTATCCCGTTGAAATATTGTTTTCATCTTGCGGGGACGGGGTTAGTGGTATAATGCCCTTGTTGGGCCTGGGCTTGGGCTTACATTGAGACTTTTATCGTTTGGGGTGACGAGGAAACGGATGAACCTTTTTGAAGTTTTTCCACATCTCGGTCGTGAAGAGACTCGCGTGCTCAAGGATCGCGCCTTGCGCTTGATCGCGCTTGCGGGTCTGGTGTACGACGACCGGGCTTTCTACTTTGAACTGGGCGAAGAGCGCTTTTGGGGACGCTTGCCCAATGGAGGCGTGGCTATCGGCGTGGGCGCTGCCAAAATCCAGCCGGATGCCGGTGTGCCCCCGCATGGGGCGTTGATCCGCCATTTGCGCCGGCAATGGCAGTGTGAGGTGGACTTCTTCCCGGCAGGCCATGCTTATGTTCTCAGCGAGGATAAACAAATCGTGGTACTGCACGGGGTAGAAGCGGCGACGCCTTATCTTTTTGTCTTGACCGCGCCGCAGTTAGGGGGCGCTGAGGTGCCCGATGCTCTGGTGCAGGCCGTTTATCTGCTGCCGGTGCGGCGTTGGCGCGGCAAAGCGCGCCCCAACCTGTTGCAGATTCAACGTGAGGCGCTGACCCGTTTTTTGGAGCCACCGGATTGGGAACTGAGCGTCCTGGCAGCGCAACCCTGGGCCACCCTGCATACGGTGACGGCCATCCCCGATGATGCGCGCCTGCGCCCGGTGCTGGCGTTGCGGGGACTGCAAAACCTCCTGCAGGCCGATCCCGCGGTCAATGAAATTTGCGGCCTGTCCTGGTCTGAAAATGACCGGTGCTCCTAGCCGTATGAAAACCTGCTGGGGCCGGTCTCTGACCGCGCCACTCCTGATCGGGCGATGTGCAGACACGGTCTGAAGACCAACCCGGGCATCCCCCGATCGTGGTTTGAAAATAGCCGGCATTTTCGTTACGGATTTTTTCTCTTCAATCCGTTTTATCCGTTAAATCCGTTGACGCTTGAAGGAGAAAGACGATGGTTGCGAATCTGATTACCCTTTCGCGGATACCGGTGCTCGCGCTCATCATTTTCTTACTTTATCAGCCGGCGGCAATGCCGCGGTTTATCGCGGCGCCGCTGATCATTGTGTTGATTGCAATGGATTCTTTCGACGGTGTCGTCGCGCGCAGACGCGGTGAAACTTCGCTGCTCGGCAGTGTGCTCGACATTGCGGCCGATCGCACGGTGGAGTTCCTCCTGTGGGTCGTTTTTGCGCACCTGCGCTTGATTCCCGTTCTCTTCCCCCTGATTGTGTTGACGCGGGGGACTTTTGTGGATGCGGTCCGCGCCGTTGCGCCTTCCAAAGGGCTGACACCATTCGAGATGATGCGTTCACCGCTGGGACGCTTCCTGGTGAAGTCACCCTGGCTGCGCACGCCCTTTGCGATTGCCAAGGCGGTCGCGTTCTTCTTCCTTGCGCTGACACACGGCCTGGCAGCCAGCGGTAGCCCGGCACTGGCAACGGTAAACACCATCGCACAGGTAAACGCCTGGGTGGCGCTGATCTTATGTCTGTTGCGCGGCCTGCCGGTGCTTATCGAAGCGCCGCGTTTGTTGCAGGAAGAACCGCATCAGGGGTGAGCTTGTGGGGTTCAGAGCGTTTTTTACCAAAGGCTGGCCTACGCGGATGGGCTTTTACCTGGGCAAATACCTCCCTCCACGGGGCGGACGGTTTGTGGCCGGGATCGCCTCGCGGTTGATCGTGACCTTCAAGCCCGATACCTACTGGGCCGTGCGGGAGAACCTGCGCCATGTGCTGGGGCCGGAAATATCCGAAAAAGAGCTTGAACGCATGGTCTATCGGCTCATCAGCAATGCTAATCGGGGCTATTATGAGCTTTTTCACAATGTTGGGCGCGGCAACATCAATGTGAGCGAATTTTATCCCCCCGTACACCTGACCGATGAGGTGAAAATGTACCTCGATCAAGCCCTGGCTTCGGGACGCGGTCTCTTTGTTCTGGGGGCGCACATGTCCAACTTCGACCTGGCCCTGATCGGCCTTTCACAGTACCTGCCCGTGCCGCTACAGGCGTTGTCGCTGGCCGACCCGCCACCGGGTTTTGAGTTTTTCAATCGGCTACGCGAAAAGGGCAATGTCATCATCACCCCCATTTCCCCCGGCGCATTGCGGGACGCCATTGTGCGTTTGCGACAGGGCGGCGTTGTCATTACCGGCGTGGATCGTCCGGTTCCCAATGGGAACGAACCCGTGGAGTTCTTCGGCGCGACGGCATATCTGCCTACCGGTTATATTCGTATCCCTTTGCGCACCGATTGCCTGGTCATGACGATCGCCGCTTACTATGAGGATGAGGACGACGCATATCACATCGTCGCCAATCCGCCGATGACAATGGAGCGCACCGGCGATGAAGCCGCCGATATTGCGCTCAACCTGCGGCGGGTGTTGGCCGAAATCGAGGGCCTGATTCGCCGTCATCCCGATCAATGGATGATGTTTGTACCGGTGTGGCCGGAGCAAAATGCCTAAACTGAAAAAACTCGACGTTCAGGGGTTCAAATCCTTTGCAGACCCCATTACCTTTGTGTTTCCTACCGGCATCACGGCAATTGTCGGGCCGAACGGCAGCGGCAAGAGCAATGTGGCCGATGCCGTGCGTTGGGTGCTGGGCGAACAACGCATGACCACCATCCGTGGACGCACGGGCGAGGATATGGTCTTTGCCGGGAGCAAGAAGCGCGCGCGTTCCGGTATGGCACGTGCCGCCATCACCTTTGACAACAGCGACGGCTGGCTGCCGGTGGACTTTGCCGAAGTCACCATCGAGCGGCGCACCTACCGCGACGGCAAGACGGATTATCTGCTCAACAACAGCCGCGTGCGTCTTATGGACTTACGCGACCTGCTCGACCGCGCGGGCCTGGGGCGTGACGCTTACCTGGTCATCGGGCAGGGGTTGGTGGATCAAGTGCTGGCGCTGCGTCCGCAAGAGCGCCTGGCGCTTTTTGAACAGGCGGCCGGCATTGCGCCCTATCGCACGCGCCGTGAGGACGCCGTCAGCCGTCTGGAAGAGACCCGCCGTAACCTGGAGCGTGTCTATGACATCATCGGCGAGATCGAACCCCACTTACGCCGTCTCAAAAAGCAGGTCGCGCGCGTTGAACAGCACGCCGCCTTGACCGCCGAACTCAACGTCACGCTGCGCACGTGGTACGGCTACCGTTGGGGACGGACTGTCTCCGAATGGGAACAGGCGCGACAACGTGTCGTTTATCGTGCGGAGAAAGTGCAACAGGCGACCACCGAAGTTGAGGGCATCACGTCGGCGATGGTTACACTGCGCCAGCAAATCACCGAGACACGCACCCGGCTCGCGGAACTGCACCGCGAGAGCAGCGCGCTGCACACCGAAGCCGAACGCCGACAGCGTGAGCTGGCCGTTGCCCGTGAGCGCCGCCTTCAGTTGCAGGAACGCCTGGAAGAGAGCCGGGCGAACCTGGTGCCGTTACGTTCGGCGCTGGAGGCCGAAACCCAGGAGCTGGCCTCGCTCCAGCAGGAATTTGAGGCCATGCAAGCGCAGTTGGCCGAAGCGCAGGCGCAACTCGCCGAGGCCGAAGCCGCACGCCGCGCGGTCGAACAACAACGTCAGGCCATCCTCGACCGTCAGGCGCAGGCCCAGGCGCGTGCATTGGAATCCCGCCATCATCTCGCCGACCGTCAAAGCCGTTGGGAACAGGCTACGGAACGTCTGACGCAACTGGCACAGCGCATAGCCCGGTTAGAAGCAGACCTGGCCTCGGCTACTGAACGCCGTCGCGCCCAGCAAACCGCCGTCGAACACGCGCGCCGCGCCCTGGACGAAGCCGATGCCGCGTTGCAGACTGCCGAAGCCGAAGTGGCGCGCCTGGAAACTGCCCTGGCGGCCACACGTTCCGCGGGCGAAGACGCGCGTCGTGAGATAGGACGTAAGCAAGCCGAACTGCAACAGGTCAGCGCGCGCTTTGAAGCATTGGAGCGGTTACATAATGAAGGTGCGGGGCTGTATGCCGGCGTGCGCGCGGTGTTGCAAGCCGCCGAGCACGGTGAACTGCGGGGTTTGCCGGGGACGATTGCCACACTCATCCGTGTTCCGCCGCACCTGGACCGTGCTATCGAGACGGCGCTTGGTGGACAATTGCAGGACATCGTCGCCGAACGGTGGGGCGATGCCCAGGCAGCCATCGAGTGGCTCAAGCACCGACGCGCCGGACGTGCGACTTTTCTGCCGCTGGATACGTTGGATCCGCCGTCCGTATTGGAAGTGCCCGCCGGTGAAGGCGTGATCGGCGTGGCCTCGGAGCTGGTGGAATATGCCGCGCGTTACAAGCCCGCCGTGGTGTTGCTTTTGGGACGCACCGCCATCGCTCAAAACCTGGATGCTGCGCGTGAGCTATACCGCAAGTTGCGTGGCAGTTTCCGCATTGTCACGCTGGAAGGGGAAATTGTGCGTTCCGGCGGCGCAGTGACCGGCGGTGAGGAGCGACCGTCCCCAACCCAAGGCGGGGGCCTGCTGGCGCGTGAACGTGAGCGCCGCGAGTTGCCGGAGCGTGTGGCGGCACTCGAAGCCGAGGTCAAAGCCTTGCAGGCCGGGTTGCGTGAACACGAGGCGCAATTCCAGGCATTGCAGCGGGAGTTGCAGGCCGCCGGCGAACGTCGTCGGGGTGCGGTGCAGCGACGTCAGGAAGCCGAACGTACCGTAGACCGCGAGGTCCGCGTACTGGATAAGCTCATCCAGGAGGGCGACTGGCAACGTCACTTGCTTGATGAGGCCCGGCAGGAACGCGAACGGTTGCAGTCCCTCTGTACCCGTCTCGAAGGGGAACGGACGGAGGCCGAAGCGACTTTGCGCGACGCCGAAGCGCAGCTTGAAGCCATAGCGCGTGAGCTGGCAGCGCTGGCCGATGATGAAACGGCGCAAGTCGCCGCCGCACGGCATACGCAAATGGCGCTTTTGGAACAGGAGCACAACAACCGGCGCGTGCTACTGACGGCGCGTCAGCGTGAAATACGGCGTTTGCAGGAGCAGATTGCCGCTTTGGAACAACACGAGCGCGCGTTGGTCGAAGAGTTGTCATTGCTGGAAGCCCGCCTGGGAACGTTGCAGGGCGCCTATGATGAAGCACGTGTGGCCGCGGAGGAATTATCCACGCAGATTCCCCCCCTGGAAACGCACCTTGCCGGACTGGAACAGGCGTTGGAGGCCCACGAACTTCGGGAACGCGAGGCGCGGCGCGTGCTCCATGACGCCGAACAGCGGCGCGCGCAGGCCGAGGTCGAAGCTAACCGCCGCGAGGATCAGCTTCAGGCGTTGCGTCGGGAAATCGAAGAAGCATTGGGCATTGTCATCGGTGATTTGCCGGAGACCCTCGCCGCGCAACAGCCGTTGCCGTTGGATGCAATTGTGTCGCCGCTGCCGGTGGTGACAGAGTTGCCGGAGGGCCTGGAACGCCAGATCCGCGACCTGCGCACCCAAATTCGCCGCCTTGAGCCGGTGAATCAGGCGGCTAAGGAAGAATACGACGAGCTTGAGCAGCGGCACACCTTCCTCCGCGAACAGATGACGGACCTGGAGAACGCCTCGGCGCACCTGCGGCAAATCATTACCGAACTCGATGAGATGATGGACACGACGTTCCGCACCACTTTCAAGGCCATCGCTTCCGAGTTCGCGCGCATTTTTGAGCTGTTGTTCAACGGCGGAACGGCCAAACTCAGCCTGATCAGCGAGGAGACCGACGGTGATGATCTCAACGGCAACGATGGGGTGGAGATCATCGCCCGTCCGCCGGGGAAGCGCACCTCGAGCCTGGGGATGCTTTCCGGCGGCGAGCGTACGTTGACGGCGGTGGCGCTGCTCTTTGCAGTGATGCGTGTCAGCCCGACGCCGTTCTGTATCCTCGATGAGGTGGATGCGATGCTGGACGAAGCGAACGTGGGTCGCTTCCGCGCCATGCTGCGCGAGTTGTCGCGGCAGACGCAGTTCATCATCATCACGCACAATCGTGGAACGGTGGAGGTCTCCGATACGATCTACGGCGTTTCAATGGGCGACGATGGCGTGTCACAGGTGCTTTCGTTAAGTCTGGAAGATTTGCCGGCGGCAGAGCCGTGAGAGTCACATTGTTTGCTCGGAATTTTTGCCCTCAAGGATTTCGGCTATAGGGGCCAGCCGTCAGCTTTCAGCTTCGAGCTGTTTATCCGTTGGCAAGCCCCGTGCGGCCTGTTGCCCCAGGCGGAAGGCGATTTTGTTGACCTCGGTGTATTTTGCCGGTACGCGGCGCAGGATGGCCGCCTCCCAGACGGCCGGATCGGTTTCCAGCAAAGCCGCGAGCGCTGCAAGCATGATGGTGTTCACCGTGCGGGGATTGCCGGCCTGCCCGGCAAGGGGAAGGGCGTCCACGGCGATGACCGTGCCGGCGCGTTGGCGCAGCGCCGCGAGGATCGCATCTTCGGCCGGGTAGACTGCATTGCCCACGCTGACCGACATGGGCATAATTTTCTGGCGGTTGACGATGACGATGCCGCCGGGTTTGAGGAAGCTCAACCAGCGAGCCGCCTCTAACAGCTCGAACGACAACAGGACATCCACCGTGCCTTCTTCGCATGTGGGCGAGCCGACGCGCGGCGCCCAGCGGACGTGGCTTTCCACCACTCCACCACGTTGCGCAAACCCGTGAACTTCGGATTTCTTCGCGTCCAATCCCAGGTCGAGTCCAACTTGCGCGGCGATGTCTGATGCGGTGAGTACACCTTGTCCGCCAACGCCGACGAAGAGCAGATTTAAGTTCTTGATCATAATTTTTCTCCTATGGCGGCACGGGATTGTGATCCCGCGTATATTGTAAGTTGGGGGTGAGAGGGTGGGGGCCGGCGCACCTGCCCCCATCCCCCCACCTGGATGTTTAGCCTTCCTCAATGGGCGCAATGGCCTGGGTGGGACACACCTGCATACACACCGTACATCCTGTACACAGCAGCGGATCAATGGATGACTTGGGCTTGTTGTTCGTCGGATAAATCACGTCACTCTTGAGAATGGCCGGACAGCCGACGCGGAAGCACGCACCGCAGGCGACGCACTTTTCGAGATCAACCCGCATGCGGGGCTGGTAATGGAAGTGCGGCGTGAAGACACATGCCCCGCGCACGATAAGCACCGCCGGTCCATCCTCGTGCTGAAGTGCCGCCCGTAATGCTTTGTTCAGCGCGTTCACATCCCAGGCATTGACTTCTTCTACATAGGTAACGCCCATCGCCCGCACCACCTCGGCGATGTCTATGAGCTTGCCTTCCTCACCCTGAAGCGTTGTACCGGTGCCGGGGTGATGTTGCTGTCCGGTCATCGCGGTGATGCGGTTGTCGAGCACGGCGACGACGATGTTCGCTTTGTTGTAGACGGCGGACGCAAGGGGCGCCATCCCCGCGTGAAAGAAGGTGCTGTCGCCGATGATGGTGACGACGCCTTCCTGCCCGCCGGCCTGCTTGAAGCCGTGTCCCATCCCAATGCCCGCGCCCATCGAAATCAGCATGTCCATCGCCTCAAACGGCGGCAGCACGCCCATCGAGTAGCAGCCGATATCGCCGGGAATCACGACTTTGCGCTTGTTACGGCTCAGCGCGTAGAAAAACGCACGGTGCGGACAGCCGGGACAGAGTGCGGGCGGGCGTGGCGGAACGGTAATCGGTAACTGGTAATCGGTAACTGGGGATTCGCCATTTGCCATTTGCCATTCGCCATTTGCCATTTGCCATTCGCCATTTGCCATTTGCCATTTGCCATTTGTAATCAGTTCCGCTTTTACTACACCCTTCCGCACCTTTGCCAGCGTCAGCTCGCCGCATATAGGGAAAATGTCTTTGCCGTGGGCGACGGCGATGCCGGCCGCTTTGAGCTGTTCTTCGACGAAGGGATCGAGTTCTTCGAGCACGATCAACGTCTCCACCTGCGCGGCGAAATCACGGATGGCCCGCAGTGGCAGCGGATAACTCATCCCCAGCTTGAAGATGGAAGCATGGGGCAGTACCTCATGGGCGTATTGGTAGGCGATACCGGTCGTCACGATGCCGAGTGTCTTGTCGTTCCACTCGATGCGGTTGATGCCTTGCTCGAAGGCGGTCGTCTCGGCCCATTGCGCCACATCCAGCAGACGTTGCTCGATGACCGGATGCCGCTGCCGCGCAATGGCGGGCAAAATGACGCGCGTGATCTCGGTTTCGCGCTCGAACGGCGGCAGCGGTTGGAATTCGCGCTTGTCGGGGACGGTGGCTTCGACGGCGGATTTGGAGTGCGAGAGGCGTGTTGTCGAACGCATGAGCACCGGCGTTTTGAATTGCTCACTCACCTCCATGGCCACCCGCATAAACTGCCGGGCTTCCTCGCTATCCGAGGGATCGAAGCAGGGGAATTTGCCGAAGCGCGCGTACTGGCGGTTATCTTGCTCGTTCTGCGACGAAAATGCGCCGGGGTCATCGGCGCTGATGAGCACCAGGCCGCCCTTCACCCCCGTATACGACACCGACATCAAGCTGTCGGCGGCCACGTTCACGCCGACGTGCTTCATGACCGCCATCGCGCGTGCGCCACCGAACGACGCGCCGATGGCATTGTCGAGCGCCACCTTCTCATTGCTGGCCCACTCGGCTTTCACACCGGGATAGCGCGCAAAGTTTTCGAGGATCTCCGTCGAGGGCGTCCCCGGATAGGCGGCGGCATACTGCACACCGGCTTCCCAGGCGCCCAGGGCGAAGGCTTCATTGCCGGAAAGTAATCGTTTCATGCTGTGCCTCCAAAAACAGTCGGATAGTCGTTAGTCAAGTAGTCTTTAGTCGGATAGTCGTTAGTCAAGTAGTCTTTAGTCGGATAGTCGTTAGTTCTGTAGCAAATGTTACCTTGATTTATGATTTATGGACAAGTGATAGGTTGCGCCTTCTGTTACTATAGATATAATCAGTTTGTATGAGATAATGTTGGCGCGTTTGAACGTTGGAACGCGGGAACGCTCAGACGATTCATTCTTGACCGGTCGGTTGCCCAAAATGGCCTTGCGGACACTTTACCAAACGCTGCTTGACAGTGACCTGGCGCGCCTGCACGTGATCGCCCGGCAATGGGACATCCCCTTGAATACCCAACGCAAACCGGACGTAGCGACGGAATTAGCGGATGCGATGCCTCATGCTGAAGCTGTCGAGCGTATCCTTGCCACCCTTGAGGATGATGCACGTGCTGCCCTCGACGACCTGTTGCGCCGGGGTGGGGCGCTCCCGTGGGCCATTTTCGTGCGCCGTTGGGGCGAGCTGCGTCCTGCAGGGCCGGGACGCCTCGAACGCGAGGCCCTGTGGCGCGAACCGGCGTCACCGGTTGAGCGGTTGTGGTATCTGGGCCTCGTGCAACGCGCCTTTGCGACACGGCCTTCCGGTCAGGTGGAGATGGCGTTTGTGCCCGAAGAGCTGCGACTTTACATGCCTGTCCCGGTACCGTTGGAGATTACGCCGCCCATAGCCGCTCCGGCACCGTCTCATCAGCTCGTCGGTACCGATGTCCTGGCCGATGACCTGACGACGTTGTTCGCGGTGTTGCAAATGGAGACCCTCAAGCCCCTTCCGGCGGATGAATGGACGGCCTGGTTGCAACTACCGCAAGCGCGTCCCCTGCTGGAAACGCTGGCTTTGGAACAGGGCTGGCTGCGCCGTGATGAACACGGGACGGTGCGGCTGGTTCCTGAGGCGACCTTAAAATGGCTACAGGCCGACAACTGGCTGCAATGGACTACCTTGAGCCGCGCGTGGATGGAGAGCACGCATTGGAATGACCTCGCGGCTGTTCCGACGCTGTTGCCGGATCCGGTGCGCAAGTGGCCCGCCGAACCACTCTCGACGCGGCAGGCATTTTTGGACCTGCTGCGCGGCTGTCGGCCGGATACCTGGTACACGCTGGCGGACTTTACCGCTTTTGTGCGTGAACACAACCTGGACTTTTTGCGCCCTGACGGGGATTTCGACGCCTGGGCTTTGCGTGATGCTGCCACGGATAAACCCTTACGCGGCATTGAGGCCTGGGATGCCGTCGAAGGCGCGTGGATAGCGTTTGTCCTGACCGGACCGCTCTTCTGGCTGGGGCTGGTGGACCTCGGTGGCCTTGCGCCGACGCTGCCACCGACCTGTTTCCGTCTCAGTGGGGCGGGCGCGGCGCTGTTGGGGTTGGGGAATCCGCCATCTTTGTCCGACTCATCGCCTTTGTACTTGGGTGAGGATGGTAGCCTACAGGTGCCGCCGCGCCGTCGCTATGTGCGTTTTCAGGTGCACCGCATTGCGCAACCGCTGGGTTGGAACGCGGGCTACCGTTATCGGTTTACACCCGGCTCCCTGGCCCTGGCGCGGCAACAGCGGATTCCACCGGAGCGCATTTTTACATTTCTCGAAGAAGCGACCGGACGCGCCGTGCCACCCCATCTGCGCACGGCGATTGAGCGGGCTTATCGTAGTGAGGCCGCGGCGCGTCTGGAGCATGTCTGGCTGTTGCGTGTGCCTGATGCGGCGATCCTTGACCACCCGGCGCTACGGCGGGCGATTCGAGAGCGGCTGAATATGCACATGGCGCTCATTCACGCAACGGCCCGTGAACCGGTTTTACGTTTTTTGGCGCATAATGGCATCTTACCAGAATTGACAACTGATGACTGACAACTGACACCTAACTTCGGGGGACTTATGGTCGAGCATGAATTGTACAGAAAAGTGACGCAGGCTTATAATGCACGTTTTCAGCAACCACCGCAGTTGGTAGTGCGTGCGCCGGGGCGGGTTAACCTCATCGGCGAACACACCGATTACAACGATGGCTTTGTCTTGCCGGTTGCCGTGGGGCAGGCGGCGTGGCTGGCGGTTGGGCTGACCGAAGAACCGTGGACAACGGTGCGCGCAATGGACATGGGGAACGATGAAGCGGTTTTCTCCGTCACCCAGGTTCCGGCTTCTGCAGGCGGGTGGTCCGACTACCCCAAGGGCGTTGTGTGGGCCTTTTTGGAACGCGGATTGCAGCCCCCAAGTATCAATGCCGTTCTGGCCTCCGATGTGCCCGTCGGCGCCGGAATGTCCTCCTCAGCAGCCATTGAGCTGGCCTTTGCTTTCGCCTGGTCCACGCTGGGCCATTTCGACATCCCGTTGCCCGATCTCGCGTTACTGTGTCAGAGGGCCGAGAACCAGTATGTCGGCGTGAACTGCGGCATTATGGATCAAATGATCAGCGCGTGCGGCAAGGCCGGGCATGCGATGCTGTTGGATTCGCGTTCGCTTGAGCGGCGTTACTTCCCTTTGCCAGAGGGCGTTGCCATTGTGGTTGCCGATAGCCTGGTGCGTCGCTCATTGGCGTCTTCGGAGTATAATGTGCGTCGGGCGCAATGTGAACAGGCGGTTGCCCATCTTCAAAAGTATGTGCCCGAGGCTACGGCGCTGCGTGACATCTCCTTGCGCAATCTGGAGCGTTTTGGGCGGGGGCTGCCGGAAGTGGTGTATCGTCGCGCCCGCCATGTGGTCACCGAAAATGACCGGGTGTTGCGCTTTGCGCGGGCGCTTTACAACGGGGAAATCGAGGCCGCCGGTATGCTGATGGTCGAAGGTCACCGCAGCTTGCGCGATGACTATGAAGTGAGCGCGCCGGAGTTGGATGCACTGGTCGAGGCGGCGATGGAAGTGCCCGGCTGCTATGGCGCGCGCCTGACCGGAGCGGGATTTGGTGGCTGCACCATCGCTCTGGTCGCCGAAGAAGCGGTCCCTGAGTTTCAGGCGCATATTGCTGAAGTATACGAGGCGCGTTTTGAAAAGCGCCCTGCCGTTTACGTCACCCATCCCGCCGACGGCGTTGCTATGATCCAATAACCAGAGACTACAAGTTTGTAGCCTTCGACTCTGCATGTAAAATTCCGAGAAAAGGAGCAGAATATGAACATTGGCATTCCAAAAGAGAGACTTCCTGGAGAAGAACGGGTCGGGTTGACCCCTGCCGGTGTGGGGCTGTTGACAAAAGCCGGGCACAAGTGTTTTGTGGAGAAGTCTGCCGGCGCCGGTGCTGGTTTCGACGATTACGATTATGAACGTATGGGCGCAATCCTGGTGGAGAGCGGTGCGGAGCTGTATGGTAACAGCTCCCTCGTGCTCAAGGTGTTGCGTCCCACAATGGAGGAGATCGAGTGGATGCCCGTGGGGCAGACGTTGATGTGCTTCCTCGGTTTGATGTCCATTCCTCAGCCTGAAGTGGCGGAGATGCAGAATCACAAAATCACCGCCGTTGCCTATGAGATGATCTCCAAAGATGGCCGGGACTTTCCTATCCTCAAGACGATGAGCGAGATCGCCGGGCGGATGGCGCCCTACATCGCCGGCACCTTGCTGATGCGCACGCACGGTGGACGCGGTGTGTTGTTGAACGGCACGCCGGGGGTTTCGGCGGGGGAGGTGGTGATTCTCGGCGGCGGCGTTTTGGGCATGAACGCTGCGCGTGCTTTCGTAGGTCTGGGGGCGAAGGTGTTCATCCTTAGCCGCTCACTGGATCGGCTGCGTTATCTCGAAGAGTACTTCCAGGGCCGCGTGACCACGATGATTGATCACGATTTCAACGTCGCCTACACCACCCGCTTCGCCGATGTGGTGATCGGTGCCGTGCGCGACCCCGGCAAACGCGCGCCTGTTGTGATCACTCGTGAGATGCTGCGCACGATGCGCAGAGGTTCCGTCATCCTGGATTTTGCCATTGACCACGGTGGCTGCGCCGAAACCAGCCGTCCCACATCTTTCGATAACCCCACCTACATCGAAGAGGATGTCGTGCACTACTGCGTGCCCAACGTCCCCGGTGGCGTCCCGCGCACCTCAACGCATGCTTTCAACAATGCGGCGTGGTCCTATATCCAGCACATCACAAACATGGGGCCGGTGTCTGCTTTCGCCCAGAATGAAGCCTTGCGCAACGGCATCGCCATGCGCAACGGTGAGGTGATCGAACCGCAGTTCACCCCGCGCCATTAGCCGGACACTTGCCACTTTGACTTGTAACCGAACCTACGGTATAGCGCCGATAATAAAAAATTTCACCGCAGAGCACGCGAAGAACGCAGAGCATTTTCATTTTTCTCTGTGAACTCTGTGGCCATTTACAAGAGGAGGTGGAACTTGTTTCATGCACTGGTTGCCATCAAGCAGGTGCCGGACACAACCAACATCCGTATTGACCCGGATACCGGAAACCTGGTGCGGGAAGGTGTACCGGCAATTATGAACCCCTACGACGCCCACGCTCTGGCCGCCGCAGTGGAATGGAAACGCAAGTTGGGAGGAAAAGTCTCTGTGATTTCGATGGGGCCGTCTTCTTTTGTTATCACCATCCGTGAGGCGGTCGAATTGGGTGCCGACTGGGGCGCACTCATCACCGATCGCAAGTTTGCCGGTGCAGATACGTTGGCGACTTCCTATACGCTGGCGACGGTGATCCGGGCCATCCATGAGAAGGACCCCATTGATGTGATATTCTTCGGCAAGCAAGCCATTGATGGCGATACTGCCCAGGTCGGGCCGGGGGTGGCGGTGCGGTTAGATGTGCCGATCATCACCTACGCCGTCAAAATCCGCGATATTGATCTCCGCAAACGCCAGATCATCGTCGAGCGCAAGACCGAAAAGTGGACCGAGGTCGTCGAAGCACCGCTGCCGGCGTTGATCACGTGTGAGAAGGATATCGCCGAAGTGCCCTTTGCCCCGCTGCCGGATCTCATTCGCTCGCTGCGCTATGAACCCGAAATGTGGACGGCGGATAGCCCGGTGGCCTTCGACCCGGAGTATATCGGTGTGCGCGGATCGCCCACCATCGTCTTCAAGATGGGGACGCCGCCGCTGCCCGAAGCCGGCGAAAAGGTCAACAGCCGCGAGGTCGGCGTGCAGGCCGCCGTCAAGACGGCGTTGGATAAGGCCGATGCCGCCGGTATTCTCAAGCCCTTGCTGGGAGGCGTCAAATGAGCGCGCGACGTTTCTGGGTCTTCATCGAACAAGAAAAGGGCCAGGCCCATCCTGTCTCCTGGGAATTGTTGGGGGTGGCGCGCCGCCTGGCCTCGGAGGTCAAAGAAGAGGCCGATGCTGCGGGCGATACTGTCCACGTTGAAAGTATCCTTCTTGGGCATCAGGTTGAGGCCATTGCTCACGAGGCCATCAAATACGGTGCCGAGCGCGTCTACCTCATTGACGAGCCGGAGCTGGCGGATTACCGCAATTGCCCGTACTACAAGACCATCGCGGGCGTGGCGCGCAAATACCAGCCCGAAGTCATGCTCATCGGCGCGACCACCTTGGGACGCGACCTGGCCGGCGCGGTCGCCACTGCCTTGCGCACCGGCCTGACCGCCGACTGCACCGGCCTGGAAATGGGCGAGGTCAAGGGCGCCAAACAAAAACTGCTGTTGGCGACCCGTCCTGCGTTCGGCGGCAACATCATGGCGACCATCCTCTGCCGCCAGAGCCGCCCGCAGATGTCGAGCGTGCGCCCGCGTGTCTTCCCGATGCCGCCGTACAATCCCGATGCCGTCGGTGAAATCATCCGCGAGGAAGTCCCGCTGGACGAAAAAGACACCGAAGCCTGTATTCTGGAGTTCATCCACGAGCAGGCCGAAAATGTGGATATCGAGTATGCGGATGTGATTGTGGCCGGAGGGCGCGGCCTGGGCACGCCTGAAGGCTTCAAACTGCTTGAAGAATTGGCGCACGAGCTGGGCGGTGTTGTGGGCGCAAGTCGCCCCTGTGTGGATGCCGGCTGGATCAGCTATGCCCATCAGGTAGGGCAGACCGGCAAGACGGTGCGTCCCAAGCTCTACATTGCCGCCGGTATTTCGGGGGCTTTGCAGCACAAAGTGGGCATGCAGAACTCCGACTTCATCATTGCCATCAATTCTGATCCCAATGCGCCGATCTTTGATGTGGCCGATGTCGGGATCGTCGGGGACCTGTTCGAGGTCATCCCGGCGATGATCAAAGAAATCAAGGCGCGGAAGGAGGCTCTGGCATGAGCAACAACGACGGAAAAATTCGCTTCGACGCGATTGTGGTGGGTGCGGGCCTGGCCGGTTCTGCGGCGGCGATAGTGATGGCCCGCGCCGGATTGAACGTTGCCTTGATCGAACGTGGACAAAAGGCCGGCGCGAAGAACTACTTCGGCGGTGCGATTTATACCCACGCGATCGGTGAGGTCCTGCCTGACTATATGGATCGCCGTCCGCCCTTTGAGCGTCCTGTCACCGAGGCCGGTTTCTGGATGCTTTCCAAAGATGGCGCGCTCACGCGCCTGACGGTGCAGGGGGGCAAGCTGGCATCTCAACCTGCCGATGCTTATATGACCTCACGCGCGCTCTTCGATGCGTGGTGGGCCGAGCAGGCGCAGCAGGCGGGCGCGTTGTTGATCCCCAAGACAACGGTGCTGGATGTGATCCGCGACGGCAGTGGGCAAGTCATCGGCGTCACAACCGACCGCGCGCAGGGCGATGTTTATGCGCCCGTGGTGATCGTGTGCGAAGGCGTCAACAATCTGCTGACGCAGAAGTTAGGGTTGATTGATCACGACCTGGAGCCTACGCACATCGCCCTGGCTTTCAAGCAGGTAATCGCGCTGCCGATGGACACGATCCATGCGCGCTTCGGCCTCTCCGACGATCAGCAAGGGATTGCGGCCTCGGTGTTAGGGGATGTATCGTTGGGGCTGCCGGGGATGGGGTTTGTCTACACCAACAAAACCAGCATTTCCGTGGGGTTGGGGATGATGCTCGACGCCGTAATCGAGTACCGGCTCAAACCCTATGAGGTTTTGCAGCGTTATCTCCGCCATCCGGCGATTGCACCGCTGGTCAAGGGCGGGCAGTTGCTCGAATACGGCGCGCACCTGATTCCCGAAGGCGGGTACCGCGATATGCCCAGGCTGTACACCGGCGGGGCAATGGTAGCCGGCGATGCGGCCTCGATGGTCAACGCGCTGCACTGGGAAGGCACCAACATGGCGATCATTGCCGGGAAAGTGGCCGCCGAAACGGCGATTGAAGCGCACAAACGGGGTGATTTCTCCAGTGCCACGTTGGCGCAATACGAGGAGTGTCTCAAGGAGCGCTTCATCCTCCAGGATATGAAGCAATATCGCAACTTTGCCCGCTTCCTGGAGACGCACCCGGCCTTTATGGATACGTATCCGAGTTTCATCAATGAGGCGTTGGAGCAGTTCTTCAGTGCTTATGGTCAGCCGAAGAAACAATTGTTCAAAAACATCATGGGGAGCCTGACCAGTCGCCGGCAATTCCTGAAAGCCGTGGGCGACCTGCTCTCTATGGGAAGGGCGGTGATGGGATGGTAATGAAAAAGGGGGACGCATTTACGGTCAAGGAACTGCCGCAGGATTTGCGTGAGAGCCTGCCGGCCGTGTACGTGGACGACTTGCTGGTCTCGCTGAAGTATTTCATTGACGAAAAGCAAAGCCATCTCAAGATCAAGGATCATGCGGTATGCGCGCGTTGCCAGTACAAGCCGTGCCTCGATTTCTGTCCGGTGAGTGTCTACACGCTCGGCCATGATGGCAAAATCCAGGTGGCGTATCAGGCTTGCGTCGAGTGTGGCAGTTGCCGTGTGGGCTGTCCGTATCAGAACATCGAGTGGACCTTGCCGCGCGGCGGTTTCGGCGTGGCGTATAAGTTTGGATAAAACCGATAGGGGCTAAACATTGGCCGCGCAGTCATCGGACTGCGCGGCCTTTTTTATCAGCAGATTTAGCAGATGAAGTCGCAAACAAAAAATCTGCTCAATCTGCCAGGACTTACGCAGACGTATCCATTTTTCACCGCCGAGGCCGCTGAGAACGCCGAGAAATGAGAAACTCTCCGCGCTCTCGGCGTGCTCTGCGGTAAAGTGCCGCCGGTTTGCGTAAGTCCTGTCTGCTTAATCGGCGACAGATAAGGGGGTTAGGCGTTCGCTTGTTTCCAGAACGCGATAGCGGCGTCGCTGTCCATATCCTCTGTTGCCGTGAAGAGATCGGTAGGCTTGGGCGACTCACTCACGATGGGATTATCCAGCGCTTTGAGGGCTTTTGGTAATGGAATACCTGCCGCAAGCATCTTCTTCAGCAGCAGCGGCGGCTGTTTTTCGAGATTGAGGTTGAGGATTTTCCCAAAGAAGTTGTGAATCTCGAAAAAGCCCTCAAAAGGCCCGGCGGAAAGATGCACGCCGTTGTTGGCGATGCTGACCTCACCCAAGCCATAATCGTGGGCATGCGCGTAAAGCGTGCCACGGATGGAGTGGGGGACGGCCTTTTCGGGGAAGGTGGCGCCGACCATCTCATTGCGCAGCACGGCCCAGGGGGTGTCGGCGTGGATCAGCACCAGGACGATGCGGTGGGTGGGATCGGTGAAGTGCAACAGTTGGGCAGGATGGAAGCCGTTGACCAGAATAAAGCGTTCGCCGTCCTTTTCGTAGAGTTGCACGTAAAACCCGCTCCTGATTTTGAGCGATTTTTTGGTGAACCACAGGCTGTCCAGGTCAAAACAACTCTCACCGGGGTGGGCCTTGAGGTACTCGTGCCCGCCCAGGATGGGGAACTCATCAACGGAGGCCAGACCCAACGCCTCGGCGATCTTCCGTCGGTCCTCCGCGTCCACCATCGTTGAGGCAAAGCGCGACAGGCGGTTGATGTAGCCGTAGTGGCGGTTCATGATCTCGGCTTCTTCCAACACCTTGCCGCCCACAACGGCTACGCCGCCGACATGGGCCTTGAACTCCTCAAGCCTGGCAAAAACGAGCTGCAACGCAGCCTCGACATATTTGGATTCCTTGACCATGAAGATTTCCGGTTTCACAAACAACAACAACTCGTTGCGCCACGTTTCCCGGCCGATCTTGACCGGTTGCACGATGACAAATTCATCGCATGTAGGGGTGATGGCGGCAATGTTTTTGACTAATTCGATGTTGATCGTCATTTTCTTTGTCCTTTGCGTATGAATAGGGATGATTTCATGGCGTGTATTATACCAAAATTGTATTGAAACGCATCCCCAACTAAAAGGGCGCACATGGCACTGTGCGCCCTTTGGTTGCGGGGACAAAGTTATAGGATCGCCATAGCCCGCTCGTAAACCTTCAATGCCTGATCTACCAGCCCTTCGACCATATAGGCGTCGCCGAGCGTTTGCAGGAGGGTGGCGTCTTGTGGGTTTTCGGCGGCGGCCTGTTGCAGGTCTGCGACAATGTCCTGGATGTGCGCTTGCGCCTGGATCAGGTAAGCGTAGTGCGTCAATGCCTCTTCGGTTGCGCCGGTTCGCCACAGCTCGCGTGCCAGCGCCAGGCGGCTGCCGTGGTCCGACTCGTCACGCGCTACGGCTTTGCGCAGCGTCGCCAGGTCCGGAGCGGCGCCCTTTGCTTCGGCCGGCGGCGCGGTGACCACTGCCTTTGGCGCAGGGGCTTCGGCAGCGGGTTTCGGCGTGGCGGCTTTCGGGGTGGGGGCCTCGGCGACGGCTTCCACTACAGGGGCTTTCGGGGGCGTGATCTTCGGCTTGGGTGCCTCCACAGGAGCAGGTGCCGGTGCAGGTTCGGGCTTGCGTCCGAGGATTTCGGCAACGCGGGCCTGCGTTTCGGCCTCGGCCCGCGCGCGCAACTCCTCTTCTTTGCCCGCGGCGAGGCTTTCGAGCCAGGCGAGGGCTTCATCGCCGGAGAGGAATTCGCCCTCGGCGACGGGCACGACCTCCTCGGTCACCGCTTCTTTGGCGACGACCTCTTCAGCAGGCGGCGTCGGGGCGGTGACCGGTGGCGTTGGCACTGCGGTTTCCGGTGCGGGCGCGGGCTTGGGGGTGCGTCCGAGGATTTCGGCGACACGGGCCTGCGCTTCGGCCTCGGCCCGCGCGCGCAACTCCTCTTCTTTGCCCGCGGCGAGGCTTTCGAGCCAGGCGAGGGCTTCATCGCCGGAGAGGAATTCGCCCTCGGCGACGGGCACGACCTCCTCGGTCACCGCTTCTTTGGCGACGACCTCTTCAGCAGGCGGCGTCGGGGCGGTGACCGGTGGCGTTGGCACTGCGGTTTCCGGTGCGGGCGCGGGCTTGGGGGTGCGTCCGAGGATTTCGGCGACACGGGCCTGCGCTTCGGCCTCGGCCCGCGCGCGCAACTCCTCTTCTTTGCCCGCGGCGAGGCTTTCGAGCCAGGCGAGGGCTTCATCGCCGGAGAGGAATTCGCCCTCGGCGACGGGCACGACCTCCTCGGTCACCGCTTCTTTGGCGACGACCTCTTCAGCAGGCGGCGTCGGGGCGGTGACCGGTGGCGTTGGCACTGCGGTTTCCGGTGCGGGCGCGGGCTTGGGGGTGCGTCCGAGGATTTCGGCGACACGGGCCTGCGCTTCGGCCTCAGCACGGGCGCGCAATTCCTCTTCCTTGCCTGCCGTGAGGCTTTCGAGCCAGGCAAGCGCCTCATCACCGGAGAGGAATTCGCCCTCGGCGACGGGTAGCGCGGCTTCAGCCTTGGCGGGTGCAGGCCCTTCGGCCGCGGCCGGCGCGGGCTTTTCAATGGGGGAAACCGGCCTGGCGCGTTTGGGTTCGGGCTTGCGTCCGAGGATTTCGGCGACGCGGGCTTGTGCCTCGGCTTCGGCCTGAGCGCGTAGTTCTTCTTCCTTGCCCGCCGTGAGGCTTTCGAGCCAGGCGAGCGCTTCGTCGCCGGAAAGGAAGTCGCCCTCAGCGGTGGGTACTTCGATGACGCCTGTTTCCATCTGCTCCGCCAGACGTTCACCCGCCGGTAGCTCTTCGGCAGTGGCTTTGACCTCGGCAGCCTCGGCGCCGAACGTCTCCCAACCGAAGAAGCCTTCGGCGGCAGGTGCCTCTTCGATTGTGGCTTCGGGTGTGGCTTCGGGTGTGGCTTTGGGTGTGGCTTCGGGTGCCACAATCTGGGGTTTCGCCTCGGCTTCGGGCTTGTGCCCGAGGATTTCGGCGACGCGGGCTTGCGCCTCGGCTTCGGCCTGAGCGCGCAGTTCTTCTTCCTTGCCCGCCGCGAGGCTTTCGAGCCAGGCGAGCGCTTCATCGCCGGAAAGGAAATCGCCTTCGGCGGTGGGGGCCTCGATGGCACCTTCTTCGATTTGCTCTGCCAGACGTTCCCACTCCAACAGTTCCTCTTCTACGGGGACTTCTTCAGCGGGGGCCTCGATCTCGGCAGCCTCGGCGCCGAATGTCTCCCAGCCGAAGGGTTCTTCGATGACGGGCGCCTCTTCGACCGTGGCTTCGGGTGCCACAATCTGGGGTTTCGCCTCGGCTTCGGGTTTGCGTCCGAGGATTTCGGCGACGCGGGCTTGCGCCTCGGCTTCGGCCTGAGCGCGCAGTTCTTCTTCCTTGCCTGCCGTGAGGCTTTCGAGCCAGGCGAGCGCTTCATCGCCGGAAAGGAAGTCGCCCTCGGCGGTGGGAGCCTCGATGGCCCCTGCTTCTACCTGCTCTGCGAGCTGTTCCCACTCCAACAGCTCCTCTTCTACGGGGGCTTCGGCAGCGGGCGCTTCAACCTCGGCAGCCTCGGCGCCGAACGTCTCCCAGCCGAAGAAGCCTTCGGCGGCAGGGGCCTCTTCGATTGTGGCTTCGGGTGTGGTTTCGGGTGCCACAATCTGGGGTTTCGCCTCGGCTTCGGGCTTGCGTCCGAGGATTTCGGCGACGCGGGCCTGCGCCTCGGCTTCGGCCTGAGCGCGCAGTTCCTCTTCCTTGCCCGCCGTGAGGCTTTCGAGCCAGGCGAGCGCTTCATCGCCGGAAAGGAAGTCGCCTTCGGCGGTGGGGGCCTCGATGGCCCCTGCTTCTGCCTGCTCTGCGAGCTGTTCCCACTCCAACAGCTCCTCTTCTACGGGGGCTTCGGCAGCGGGCGCTTCAACCTCGGCAGCCTCGGCGCCGAATGTTTCCCAGCCGAAGAACCCTTCGGCAGTGGGGGCTTCTTCAATAACGGGCGAGGTTTCACCAGCCATCAGCCATTCGGGAAGTGCCGCCTCTTCTTCTGTGGCAGGGACTTCTTCGACTTCAGGCTCGATATCCGCCAACCACTCAAGCAGTTCCTTTTCAATCGGCTCGGCCTCTGAGGTGATTTCTGCGGCCGGTTGCAGGGCACTCAGCCAGTCAGGAATTTCTTCTGTGGTTGGTATTTCCTCGTGGCGTTCGGGCGCCTCGGCGGCTTCGAGTTCGCTGAGCCAGTCGGGTAACGCTTCTGCTGCTGCCTCTGGCGCAGCCTCCGCGGTCTCGGCAGTGCCGACTTCTTCTACTTGAAAAGACGTTAACCAGTCAGGGAGTTCGCCTTCCTCTGTAGCCAGAAAGGGTTCAGCCGCTTCCGCAGATGGTTTGAGCCATTCAGGGATTTCTTCTTCTTCCGGTGATTCGGCTGTTTCTGCGGCCGGCATTGGAGGCTGAAGTTCCTGCAACCAACCGGGCAATTCTTCTGCCGCCGGTTGGGCCTCAGCTTCGGCCTCGATGCCGGGTTTTCTAATTTCGCGTAGCCAGTCCGGTATGCCTTCTTCCGGCAATGGGACTTCTTCGACCGTGGCCGTGCCAACTCCGAGCGCCTGTAGCCAGTCCAACTCTGCTTCTGGGGCTGCCTCTTCAGGTTTTAACTCGCTAAGCCAATCCGGTAACGCCTCAGCGGCTTCCAGTTCTTCTTTGACAGGGGGAGCGGCTTCCTCTGGAGCGAGTGAACTTAACCAATCCGGCGTGGCTTCACCGGCTATGGCTTCTGCGGCTTCTTTTGTCTCTAGCCACTCAGGGATGCTTACTTCGGCGGACGTTTCGGGCGCGCCGGCCTCCGCGCCAATGCCGGCCATCCAACCCGCTTCCCCTTCTTCGGGGCCTAACTCACGGAGCCAGTCGGGGATTTCAATTTGGGCTTCAAGTCCGGCCGTGATGTCCACCAATCGGGCTTCGGCGCCGGTCATTTCAGGCATCATTTCTGGAATGCCTACAATTACAGAGGTCTGTTCGAGCTTTTGGAACCATTTAGCCTGCGTGTCAATGTCAAGCTCGCCGGGGCGGTAGGCCAGACGTTCCAGGGTGATCTCTCGGGGCTTAAGGGGAGAGGCCGAACCGAAAATTTCATTCGCCAGTACATTTTCGGGATCGAGTTCCTCGGCACGCTTGAGGTAAAGCTGGCCTTCCTCTTGACCGCTATCCACCCACAAGGCCCCCAAGAGCAAGTTGGCTTTCAAGCAGTAGCGCATGTCATCCAGTAGACGTTGACATAAATCTGCCGCCTGGACAATCTGATCGTTGCGCCAGTACGCCTCAGCCAGCGCCAGCCGCAGGTCGTTGCGTGTGGGTTGTGCTTCGAGCAGCGCCCGTAGTTCTTCGACAGCGCGACCGGGGCGGTTCCCACGGATGTAGAGCCGCGCCAGGGCGGCGCGATTGAGCGGGATGCGGTCGGGTTCTACGCCATCACGCCGTCCGTAGAGCTGGCGCAGTTCGTCAACCAGGTCGGCATTGCCCGGATCGAGTTCAATGGCGCGCTCCAGGTTCCAAATCGCAGCGTTCAGTTTGTCTAACCGTTGATGCGCCAACGTTAAACCGATACGTGCCATGAGATGTTCGGGATCAGCATAGAGGGTGCGTTGAAACAGGTCTATTGCAAGCTCTGGCTGGTCGGCCTCCAACATGATTCTTCCCATAAGGTAGTATGCATTGATGTAACGCGGGTGTTGGCGCAGAATATGCCGTGTATGGGCCAGGGCTTCCACATAGCGGGCCTCTTCTATGAGGTGATCAATTTCATTCTCATATTGACGTAAAGCAATCTCAGTCACAATCCCTCCTTAACAAAACAGATTTTCCACTGAGGGTGGTGGTATTTCTGACGAACATACCCGGATCGTTCAAATAGTTTCTTTTTACAAAAGGCATCGCTTGTCTATCTCTATTATGCTATGTTTTGAAGGAAAAGTCAAAACAACTTTTGATTTTCTGTCAACTGCCTTGCCAAACCCCTACCCTGTGATAGAATGGTCAACAATCCCTATGAGTTGAAAGGGAGGTAGTGATCTATCCTGGAGGTTGACATGAGTGATGAGAATCAGCCGGATGAGGTAATCGAATCGCAGTTGAAGTCCGAAGCCGCAGCCCCAAAGCTGGCGCCGGTTCCGGTGCCGGAAGTGGCTGAAGTGGCCGAGGCGGCGCCGTCGGCCGTTGTGCCGTCCGAGATTATGCCGCCGGAGCCGCCGTTTGAGGCGGAGACGTATGATGCAGTGCCTGTGTCAGATACACCTGATACGGCGCCGTCCATCGTCAGTATTGCGGAACTCGAAGCGGCGAAACCTTCTATGGCCGAGAAACTCGGTATGTTTTTGACCGGCGTGGGTACTTTCTTCCGGGGACGACGTTGGTTGCTTGGTGGATTGGCGTTGCTGATCCTTCTGGTGATCGTGGTCTTGCTGATGCCCGAATTGTCGCTGGCGCAACTTGGCAGTGCGTTTGAGAGCGGCTATACCACCCTTGATGCCACGAATTCTACCGTTGAGCACCCCGATGGGTTGAAGGTCAAACTGTCCGCGCCGGTCGAGCGTAAGGTGCGCGTGAAACTGGATTCTGTCCCTCAGGCAGACTTTGTGGCCGGGTCGGCGTCGGATTTGCGTCCGGCGCTGAATGTGCTGCCGGCCTATCTGACGCCCAAAAGTCCCTATTACAAAATCACCTTACGTGGTAAGGATGTCTCCGGTCCGGCGCAGCTCGAAGTGGTCATCCCCAACGAGGCCGAACCCTGGGAAACGCTCGACCTGTATAGCTGGGACGGCGACACCTGGCGTTGGTTACCTACCAGGCTGGACCGTAACGCCGAAGTCCTGACGGCGGATGTGAAGACCCTGCCTGCCTCCGTGATGGTGATGCAGACGGGCCTGGCGCAGCCGAAGATTGCGACCGAGGTGGGGGCTTTCCCGTTGCCGACGACGTTGACACCTTCACCAGAGGCCGCACTGACCGAAGTGAATGTGCCCGGTATCTTGATCGGGACGATGGGCGGCGTGACCGGCGACGCAACGCAATTACCGGCCGCGGCGCAAGGCGGTGCATTGACGCTGGTGCCGATTGTGCGCAACTGGGTACCGGGGCGCGATCCCAACTGGGCATTGGTGAGCGATATGCTGAATAATGCCAATGATCGCGTGTCACACGTGCAGAATTTGCTCGGCGTTGCGCAAAGCGGGGGATACAGTGGCCTGGTGCTCGACTATCGTCGCTTGCCTGCGGAGGACCGCGACGTTTATGCCGGCTTTGTGACCGACCTGGCAAAAACTTTCCACCAGAATGGCCTGTGGCTGGCTGTCGTCGTCGAGACGCCGCAGCGCGCTGCCGACGGCACATGGGACTCCGGCGGTTATGATTGGGCCGCTTTGGGGGAGGCCGCCGATCAATTGCGTGTGGTGATGCCCCTCGATCCTGGCGCGTATGCGCCGGGCGGCTTCGTGGAGCAGATGCTCACCTGGGCGGTGACGCAGGTGCACCGCCATAAGCTTATGCCTGTTTACACAACGCTCAGCACCGACGGCGAAAAAGTTGTCGGTCTGGATGCCATCCTCGCGCCGATCGGCAGCATCCAGCCTGCGACGCCGCTCACCGACAGCGTTGCGCCGGGCACGGCGTTGCTCTTCAAACTCGGCGCGATTTCTAACGTGGAAACGGATGCCCTTACGGGCGCGACACGCCTGGTCATCGGCGAAACGTCGCAGTGGCTTGGGACGCCGCAGTGGTTGCGCACGCGCCTCGATCTCGTTTCCCGCTATCATCTGGGCGGTGTGGTGTTGCGCGATCTGACAGACGCCGGAAACCTGCCCGGAATCCTGGACGTTGTGGCGGCCTATAAGGCTCAAACGACCACGGCAGCCTTTGCACTGCCGGAGATTGCCTGGGGAGTGACCGGCCCGGATGGAAAGGCGGCTGCTCAGCAGACCACACCGTTGACCCAGCCCCAGTTTGCCTGGACTGCGCCGACGATGACCGGCACGTACAAGATTGCGGCGAACGTTGCCGGGTTGGATAAGGGGACGCTTGAAGTGCGGGTAGCGTTGCCGGCGCCGGTCGTCACCGCGACCGTGGCCGAAACTACGACGACGGGATCCGATACCGGGGCGACCACAGCGACGCCGACGCCCCAGGAAACTCCCGGCGAGGAACTGAAGGCCGGCTTTGTCGCCGACGTCACGGTCCCCGACAACACCCGTTTCCAGAAGGGTGAGAAATTCACCAAAACCTGGCGCATGCGCAATGCCGGTAACACCGACTGGCCCAAAGACACGGCGCTGGTCTTTGTCTCCGGTGAAAAAATGACCGATGTGGCGAAAGTCGAGATCGGCGAAGTCAAGGCCGGCGCGAATGTGGACATCAGTGTGGAGATGACGGCGCCGAATGCCGATGGCACCTATCGTGGAGACTGGCAAATTCAAGTCGGCGATAAGGCCATTTCGGGCGGTAAGGTTTACTTGATAATCCAGGTGGGTGAACAGCCGGCAGCAACGCCGGTGACGCCTATCGTTGCGCCGGTATCCTCCGGCGGTTTTGAACTGGGGGGACACGTGCGCGACCTCGGCTTGCCTTATAAAGAAAAAATGCACTATGCCGGTATGAACTGGGTGAAGATCCAGGTGCACTACGGCCAGGGCGCTAACTCCATCATTAACACAGCGCACGCTAACGGCTTTAAGATTCAACTGAGCGCCCTGGGTGGGCCGGAGATGGTAACCCAAGCGGGCTTCGAGGATAAGTTTGCCAGTTGGGTCGCCGGACTGGCGTCGGCGGGCGCGGATGCCATCGAGGTATGGAATGAGCCGAACATTGACCGCGAATGGCAGATCGGCTTGATCAGTCCGCAGGCGTATACTAACTTGCTGTGCAAAGCCTACAATGCGATCAAGGCGGCCAATGGTGGCACAGCCGTCATCAGTGCGGCGCCCGCGCCGACCGGCTGGTTCGGCGGTTGTGGTCCCAACGGCTGCGATGACAAGCCGTGGATGGAGGGATTGTATAACGCCGGCGCGGCCAACTGCATGGATTACATCGGTGCGCATCATAACTCCGGGGCCACGTCACCTTCGGCGCGCATCGGACACCCCGCCAATCCCAGCGACACCCATCACTCGTGGTTCTTCCTGCCGCAGACCGAGCTGTATTACAACATCTTCCGTGGAACGCGCAAGTTGTTCTACACCGAAATGGGCTACGCTTCGCAGGAAGGTGTGCCCACCTTCTCCGATCAGTTTGCCTGGGCGCGCGGGACGAACAATGCGCAGCAGGCCGCCTGGCTTGCTGAAGCCGTGCAATTGGGGATCAATACCGGCATGGTACGCTGCATCATCGTCTGGAACATTGATTTCGTCCGCTATGGTTATGATCCTCAGGATGGTTACGCCATCATCCGGCCTGACGGCAGTTGCCCGGCGTGTGAATCGTTGCACGCCGTTTTGGGAACACGCTGAGCCGGAAAAATTTTGCGCTGTTAGAAGACTCTGAGAAGACCCTAAGGGTTTGGCTGACCCTTAGGGTCTTTACTGAAATGAGGTAAAGTTGTGTTTTACGATCAGGTCAAAATCCATGTGACCGCCGGTCGTGGGGGAAACGGCGCGGTGGCCTTCCGCCGTGAGAAATACATCCCCTACGGTGGGCCTTCGGGCGGGGATGGCGGCAAGGGTGGGGATGTCGTCTTTGTGGTCAATCCTCACCTGAATACGTTGTATCATTTCGCGCATAAGACTGAATTTGCCGCCGCCGATGGGGAGAACGGGCGCAACAAGGATCGGCATGGTGCGGCCGGCGAAGACCTGGTGCTCGAAGTGCCGCCCGGCACGCTGATCTACGATGCGCAGACCGGCGAGGTGCTGGCGGATCTCGTTGCGGTGGGCCAGCGCGCGGTCGTGGCGCGGGGTGGACGCGGGGGACGGGGCAACATCCGTTTTGCGACGCCGACGAACCAGGCGCCCCGCATCGCCGAGAACGGCGATCCCGGCGAGGAACGCTGGCTGCGTCTGGAACTCAAACTGCTTGCCGATGTGGGGCTGGTGGGTAAGCCCAACGCCGGGAAATCCACGCTGCTCTCCGTGACTACCGCAGCCAGGCCGGAGATCGGCGATTATCCGTTCACCACGTTGCAGCCCAACCTGGGAGTCGTGGCACTGGGGGTGAACGAAACCTTTGTCCTGGCGGATCTGCCCGGTTTGATCGAGGGGGCCAGCGAAGGCAAGGGCCTGGGACACGAGTTCCTGCGTCACATTGAGCGCACGCGGGTGCTCATTCATCTGCTGGATGGTTCGGCACTCGATCCGCTGGCCGATTTCGAGGCAGTCAACGCCGAACTGGCCGCGTTCGGCCACGGCCTGATGGAGAAACCGCAGATCGTGGTCATCAACAAGCTGGACATCCCCGGCGTGCAAGAGCTGTTCCCGGAAATGCAGGCTGCCTTTGCGGCGCGCGGCTACCGCGATGTGATGGGGATTTCCGCAATCACTAAATTGAACACGCGCCCGTTGATGTGGCGTGCTTACCAGATGCTTCAGGAAGCACCGCTGCCCGAATTGCCCAGGCCGGCCCCGGCGATGATCCGCTTTGAGCCGGAGGAAGACGAGGGCTTCAGGATTGTGCGCGAATCCGAGGGGTTCTGGCGCGTTTGCGGTGGCAAAGTCGAGCGCGCCGTACAACGCACCCAGACCAAGTGGGATGACGCACTCTTGCGGCTGCATCGTTATCTGGAACATGAAGGCATCCTCGATGCGCTGCGCGAAGCGGGTGTCAAAGAAGGCGACACCGTGCGCATCGGCGATTATGAGTTCGAGTGGCGAGAACAAGACTAATCCATCGTGGCGAAAATCTCTCACCGGTAATGCCAACCGTGCCTGGAGCGGATCGCCGACTATACCCGGAACGGATCGTCCACTATGCCTGGATCAGATCGCCAACTGTGCCTGGAGCGGATCGCCAGCTGTGCCTGGAGCGGATCGCCAACTATGCCTGGAGCGGATCGCCAACTATGCCTGGAGCGGATCGCCAATTGTGCTTGGAGCGGATCGCCGACTATACCCGGAACGGATCGTCCACTATGCCTGGATCAGATCGCCAATTGTGCCTGAAGCGGATCGTCCACTATGCCTGGATCAGATCGCCAATTGTGCCTAGAGCGGATCGCCAATTGTGCCTGGAGCGTATCGCCAGCTGTGCCTGGAGCGGATCGCCAGCTGTGCCTGAAGCGGATCGCCAATTGTGCCTGGAGCGTATCGCCAGCTGTGCCTGGAGCGGATCGCCAGCTGTGCTTGGAGCGGATCGCCAGATCCGCGATTTTCTAAATAAACCTCTGATTTAAGTGAACTCTGCTCAAAAGTCGCCCCCGTCCTGAAATGCGCCCATTTGCCCTGTAACTCTGGCATTTCCGACGAATTAGGATAGAATTTAAGTAAAGACGCCTGGGAGGTAATATGTCGAAGTCAAAACGTTCATCATCCAAAAAACAAACTCGCAACATTGCTCCGTTTGGTAAAGCCGCGGCGGCTAAGAAATCGCCTCTGTCCGCGGCAAAAAAGGGCGCGTCGGCAAAGCCGGACAAACCCCCGCGCTGGCTGTGGATCACCGGCATTGCGGTCATTGTCCTGCTGTTGATCGGCGGTTTGTTGATCTTGCTCAATTCGGATAAAAAGGCCGCCGAGACGAAGAATCCGGCCATGCCCGAGGATCCGGTGGCACGGAATGGGATGTATGCGACACCGCCACCCATGTCCATTGATCCGGCGAAGACGTACATCGCCACCATCGAGACCGAGAAAGGCAACATCGTGGCGGAATTGTACGCTTCCAAAGTTCCGAACACCGTGAACAACTTCGTGTTTCTCGCGCGTCAGGGTTTTTATGACAACACGACTTTCCATCGGGTAATTGCAGATTTTATGGCCCAGGCCGGCGATCCCACCGGCACCGGTATGGGCGGGCCGGGCTACAAGTTCGCCGATGAATTCGATGAGACTTTGAAGCATGACGGTCCCGGGGTGCTTTCGATGGCGAATTCCGGCCCGGATACCAACGGCAGTCAGTTTTTCATCACTTTCACCGCAACGCCCTGGCTGGACGGCAAACACACCGTCTTCGGTAAGGTGATCGAAGGGCTGGATGTGTTGTATTCCATCAGCCTGCGCGATCCACAAACGGCCACAACGCCCGGCGATCTGATCAAAACCATTCGCATCACGGAGAAGTAACAGTAAGATGTCAGCTTTGCATGGGTTGAAAACCTTTCTGCTGATCATAACGGCCACCGTTTTGATTGCGGGGTGCAGTGCGTCTACGTCCACCCCTGGAACGCAACCTGTTGTCGTGACGGTTGCCACAGCGGTTCCGCCGACCCCTGATAAACCGTCCGCGACGCTTGCGCCGGCTGCCACAGCTGCGTCTACACCTGCTCCAACATCGGCTGCGCCTGCCTCTTCTACTACGACATCTCAGGCCATCCAGGAATCGTTCATGGGGCTGGCAGGGACGCCTTACAACGATGGCGACACCCAGGTCCGCTACCCCGGTGGACCGACCGGAACGCGCTGGTTGCCTGCGTTGGGGCCAGAAGATGCGCCGGTCACGGTCATGGAATTCAGTGAAATCCTTTGCGGACACTGCCGTAATTTTAACACCCAGAGCCTTGAAGGCATCCTCCAGGATTACGTGGCGACCGGCAAGGTGCGCTATGTGGGGCATTTCCTGGCCTTCAACCGCACCGAATCCCAACAGTATCTCAGTGCCGCAATGTGCGCGGCTGAACAAGGGAAGTACTTCGCCTATGAACACGCCGTTTTCACTGCCCTCAATAATAACGTCTTTGATCTTGACGCGGCGGCAAAAACGGTGGATGTCAATATCGAGCAGTTCAAGGCATGCCGCACCGAGAACCGCTACGCCAAAGCCGTGATCGAGGCTTCCCAGGCCGCCTATCAGCGCGGCGTCACCGCGACGCCGACTTTCTTCGTCAACGGCCAGAAAGTCCTGGGCGACAATCCCGCCGAAGTCCGGCGTCTCATCGAGGCCGCTTTGCAGAGTGGACAAACGACTCAAACCACACAACAAGGAGCAATACCTATGCCTAAAAATCCAGCCGATCGTAATGGAATGTATGCCGCACCGCCGGCAATGGTCATTGACCCCACCAAGACTTACACCGCCACGATTGTGACCGAGAAGGGAGACATCGTGGTGCAGTTGTTTGCCGATAAAGCGCCCAAAACGGTGAATAACTTTGTGTTCCTGGCGCGCGAGGGGTTCTACGACAACACCACCTTTCACCGGGTCATACCGGACTTTATGGCGCAGGGGGGGGATCCGACCGGTACCGGGCGCGGCGGACCGGGGTATCGCTTCGAGGATGAATTCGATCCCACGCTGAAACACGACGGCCCGGGTGTGCTCTCAATGGCGAATGCCGGCCCGAATACCAACGGCAGCCAGTTCTTCATTACCTTTGTTGAGACGCCCTGGCTGGACGGTCGCCATACGGTCTTCGGCAAGGTGGTTGCGGGATTGGATGTGCTGTTCTCGATCAGTCCTCGCGATCCCCAAACGGCCACGTCGCCCGGCGATTTGATCAAGACGATTCGCATTGAGGAAAAGTAAGAAGAGTAAAGGGCAAAGGTGGATGAAAACGCGCGTACTTGTTGCGCTCGTGGGATGTGTGACGCTTGTGAGCCTGTTGGGGTGTCAGCGGGGAGAAACACCGGTGTCGTCGCCTCCGGCCCCGACTGCGCCTGTTGCGACAGAGGCAACGGCTGCCTTCTTGTTGACCAGTTCGGCCTTCGCGCGCGGTGAAGCCATCCCGGCCGCGTACACCTGCGATGGCCTTGATAAATCGCCCCCGTTGTCGTGGACGGAGCCGCCGGCCGGAACGCAAAGTTTCGCGCTCATCGTCACCGATCCCGATGCGCCTACGGGAACGTGGGTGCATTGGGTGGCCTACAACATCCCCGCCGAGGTGCGCAGTTTGTCGGAAGGGGTTGTGGACGATGCCGGCCTGTCCGGCGGCGTCCACGGCAAGAACAGTTGGGGGCGCTCCAATTACGGCGGCCCCTGCCCTCCGAGCGGCACGCATCGCTATTTCTTCAAACTGTACGCGCTGGATACCCTTCTCAGTGTGGAAGGTGACGCCACACAGCGTCGCCTGCTGGCCGCAATGCAAGGGCATATCCTGGCGGAAACAGAACTGATGGGCACCTACAAGCATCCATAAGCACGATAACCGTTTAACTCATTCAGGAACCGGGGATTGAGGACCAGGAATTGGGTGGTATCTTAATCCCCAATCCTTAATTTTCCAGGGAGCGTCATGAATATTGCGTCGGGTTTTCTCAAGCAAGCCGAGCAAGAGGGACCGCTCACCCACTGGCTGAACCGTCTGTTGTATTATCACCCCTCACTGCTGCTCTATTTGCGCGATCTCCTGGAAGTGGTGACCGCCTATATTCCCATGATCGTCGCAGTCCCGCTCCTGGAATCGCCGACGGTCGGACCGATGGGGCTTTCGCTGGAAGGCACGGCCATGTTCGCCGACATTGACGGCTTCACACCGCTGGCAGAGCGTTTCTCGCAAGTCGGATCCGATGCCGGCACCGAAGAACTGACCGAGCTGGTCAATCGTTTCCTGGAAATCCTCATTCGCATCACGGCTCAGTATGGCGGCGACCTGCAAAAGTTCGGCGGCGATGCCGGCATGGTGCTCTTCCAGGGGGAACAGCACGCCTTGCGGGCCGTGGCGGCGGCGCTTGAGGTGCAGGCGACCATGAAGGCGCAGATGGGCGAAGTCGAAACCTCATTGGGACGCTTCCCGCTGCGCGTCGCCATAGGATTGGGCAGCGGGCAGATGATCGGCCTGGGGCTTGGAGATCACGCGGGCCGCGAACTGCTGCCGTTGGGGCCACCGCTGGCCACGATGGGCCGTGCCCAGTCAGCAGCGCCGCCCGCAGAAACCGTCCTCGACATCAGTACCCTACGCGCATGTCAAGGCCAGGTAGAATGTGTGGCCCTCGGCGAAGATCTGTTTCAAGTGTTGGCGCTGAAGCAAACCCCTTCCGCGCATGGTGTGATGGCGCTTCCCCGTCCTCCGCAATTGGAAGACAACGAACTGCTTCTGTGGCTCCTTTCTCGTCTGGATGCGTTGACCCCCTATCTGGCGCCGCGCCTCCTGGAACGCCTTGTCGCTGCTCCCACGCTGGACAGAATCCGTACCGGCAGCGAGCGCCGTTGGGTGACGGTGCTCATGCTCTCTATCGCCAACTTACCCGATCTCATGCCTTACTGGGGGGATGAAGAACGGTTACAGGCAGCGGTTGAAGAACCCAACCGCATTTTCATTCAGATCCGCGATGCCATTCACCGTTACGATGGCATTGTGAACAAAATCACCGTCTCGCCGACCGGTCCGTATCTCATGGCGCTTTTCGGTGCGCCGCGTGCCCATGAAGACGATCCTCTGCGGGCCGTGCTGGCGGCCCTGGAATTGCAGGAAATGTTCGGTGGGACGCTTGGCCTGGGCATCAACACCGGCTATGTCTTCGCCGGCGATGTAGGGACGACACAACGGCGTGAATACACTGTCATGGGAGACGAAGTGAACCTGGCGGCCCGGCTGATGTACCGTTGTCGTCCCGGCGAGATTTGGCTGGGGCCGAACACCTCGCACCACCCTGCCGTTGCCCGCCGCGTCGTCGGCGAATTCGGCGCGCCGACCTATTTTAAGGGCAAGACCGAACCTCTAACACCCTTCATTGTACGTGGATTGCGGCAGATCTTCCTGGGCGCCCCGACCGCGGACATTACCCTTGTGGGGCGGGATGAAGAACTGACCCAGCTCTCTCGTGTTCTTGAAGAGGTGCAGACAGGTGAATCGCATGTGGTGTTGTTGCACGGCGGGGCCGGTGTCGGCAAAAGCCACCTGGTTCAGGAATTGACCCGCCTCGCGGCGCAAAAGGGTTTTGCCGTACACATGGGCGTCACACCCTCGTATGCGGAACACTTGCCCTTTGCCGGATGGGGCGATGCACTGACGTCGTTGTTTGGTCTGGAGACGCTGCCGCCGGAGATGCGCCAGGAGAAATTGCTCACGGTGCTGGCGCATTACGGCGTGGATACCTGGGCCGCGCTCATCGCCCCGTTGATGGGGCTGACGGTGGAGCCTTCGGCGGACGTGCTGGCGCTGGCGCCGACCATGCGCGATATGCAGCGTCAATCCACATTGCTGGAAGTGTGGTTGCGCGCCGCGCAGGAACAACCGCGCGTGCTGATTCTCGACAACGTGCATTGGATGTCCCCGGCCTCGTTGGAACTGTTGGACGTGCTGGTACAAACGCCGCTGGATGCGCCGTTGATGATCGTGGCGACGTATCGAGATGAACCTGTCGTGTTGCGCCGCTGGCCGGTCGGCGAGCGGGTCATGGATTTACCGCTCGGGGCGTTGAGCAGCCATGCCATGCAAGCCCTGGTGCAACGCCTCTTTGAAGATATGCCCTTGCCACCGGAGGTGATCCATTGGGTGGCAGAACGCAGCAGTGGCCTGCCCCTGTTTGCCACAGAAGCCGTGCGCGCTTTGATCAACTCCGGCGTTTTGCGGCGGCGCGACCATGCCTGGGAATTGACCGGCTCGTTGGAGGACTTTCCTCTGCCCGATATGGTTTACGGCCTGATTCAGAGCCGCATTGATCAGCTCGCGCCGCCGGACCGTCACCTGCTGCGCGCTGCGGCGGCAGTCGGCGACGAAATGACGGTGCCCACGTTGGTCGCTGCCTATGGCGAAGAAAGCGACACAATGGTGCGCCGGCGGATTCCGCAACTCTCACCCTTTGGCCTGGTGCCGCACGCCACGACTTCCGAAATCCTGATGTTTCGGCAACCGCTGGTACGCGAAGTCGCCTATCGCGGATTATCCCAGCGGGTGCAGCGCCTCATCCATCAACGTTTGACCGAATATCTGGGGACTTACCGTGAGCGGGCCGCGCCGAACTGGCTCACTTTGCTGGCCTACCACGCTTTTGAGGCGCGCCTGTGGGAACGGGCGGTGGAGGCGAATCTGGAACTGGGACGCCAGGCCGTCCGTTCATATCTGGCGGAACAGGCGCGGCAGGCCCTTGAACGTGTGTTGGAAGCCGCGGATGCCGGTGGGCTGGCCGTGCCGCAGGCGCGTTTTGAGGCGCATCATCTCCTGGGGGATACGCTAACCAGTTTCGGGGCCTACGAGGAAGCGTTAGCCCATCTCCATGCGGCGCGCGCGATGTTGCCGGCAGAGCCAACCGCGCCTGAGGATGTGGCCAAAACGGCGGATCTCGATTGCCATGAGGCCATCGTCCTGGAAGCGCAGGGGGAGTACGCGCGCGCCCTGACCGTGGTCGAGCGCGGATTGTCCCTGCCCGGCGTTGAGTCCATGTTGAGCGGTGCGCGGCTGTATTTGATCGGTGCCGGCCTTTATCGGCGGCGTCAGGATTATGAGAAAGCGCGTGTCTGGGCCAACCGCGCCGTCGCGCTTGCCGCGCGTTCCCCCGACCAGGAAGGCCAGCAGGTCCGCGCGCGGGCGACGTATATGGTGGCACTCCTGGCTTCTTTGCAGCGATTGAGAGGTGCTTGAAAATGTTGGTTCTACCCATCCGATGGCCGGAAAATCCCGGTACGCTCATAGCGGGACTGGGGGTGATTGCTGCGCTCCTTCTCATCGTCGTTCTCCTGGTGCTCTTTTACCGGCGGCGTCGCGTTGAGAAACCGGTAGCGATTTCCATTTCTACATCCACTGCGCCGGTTTTGCCGGTGTTGCCGGAAGAGACATTGCTTAACAACGGACGTTACCGCATCCTTAAAATCCACGCGACATCGGAGACGGCGAACGAATATGTGGTTTGTGGCACCACGCCGATCAGTCGGTGCTCCCATTGCGGCGCGCCCATCGAGAGTGATGAGATGCGCAATTGCGCGCGTTGTGGGGCGGATTTGAGCGATGTTACTCTCGTTTACCCCAGATTTCGGGTGCGCGAGATGGTGGACGCGCGGGCCTGGAATGAATCTAACCAATTGATGGCCATGCGCCTTTCCCATCCCGCTTTGCTCTTGCCGCTGGATACTTTTATGGAAACGACATCCGGCACGCCGCGCTATTATTGCGTCGAGCCGTTCGTCAGCCATACTGCGGGAAGAGGTCCGCTTTCGCCCGATAAGCTGCTCCAACAGGGGATTATGCTGGCGCAGGGCCTGGCGTACTTGCATCAGCGGGGTGTTGTGCTGCGGCATGTTGACGAAGCTCACATTGTCTCCGATAATAAAAACATCAGTTTTGTGTGTGTGGATAATGTCATCCCTCTGGCCGGAGACGAAAACGCCTTCACCGGGAATGTGCAGGCGTTGGCGCAGGTGATGTTGAACTGGTTACAAGGGACATCTACGGCATTTCAAGATGTTCCGCCGCTTGCGGATGTGGCGGCTTCTCTTGCGGGCGTCCGGGAAACGGCAGTGGATGCCGAGACGCTGGCGACGTCCCTGGAGCAGGCTTTGTATCGCCTGCGCGCGCAACAGAATGTGCGTTTGCAGGTGGGGTGTCTGAGCGATGTGGGACGGGCGCGCGTCCTCAATGAAGATAGCGTGCTGGCGCTTGACTGTACCGATCGCCTTCCGGCGTTTGGGGCGCCGGTGGGCGTGTTTGCCGTTGCCGACGGAATAGGGGGGCAGGCGGCCGGTGACGTTGCCAGTCATTTGATCATCAACGTGCTTATCGAAGAAGCGCAAAAGCTGGATATTTTGACCGATAAGAGCATCCTGTTTCCTGCGCGGGTCTGGCTGGAACAGGCTTTGTTGGCGGTCAATCAGGCGGTTTATACGCAGCGCAAGGCCGCTTCCAACGATATGGGGAGCACGTTGGTGCTGGCGCTGGCGACCGGCGCGTATATGACCATTGCCAATATGGGCGATAGCCGCGCCTATTGGCTGGCGGCGGATGGAGCGATGCAAATCACCACAGACCATTCGCTTGTCGAACGGCTTGTGGCGATCGGGCACATCACGGCGCAGGAAGCGCGCGTACATCCCCGCCGTAACGTCATCTATCGGGCGGTGGGTGATAAACCCAGGCCGGAGTTTGATCTGTTCGAGCAAGTGCTTGCGCCCGGCGAAGCGTTGCTGTTGTGTTCGGATGGGCTGAGCGGTATGCTCACCGATGCCCAAATCTGGCAGATATGGCGCGAGTCCCCCTCTCCTCAGGTGGCCTGCGAGCGGTTGGTCGAGGCCGCCAACGTCGCCGGCGGGACGGACAATATCAGCGTGGTGGTTGTGCAGCTTGCTGCCGGGAACGTCACGGAGGAGCATGACCATGTTAGAGAAAAAATCTATCCATCGTAAGGATATCATCGTTGGCATAGGCGCGGGGGTCGGCGTGGGGCTGTTTGTGCTGCTCGCCGTGTTCCTGTTGTTGCGTCCATCTCCCGAACCCACATCTGAGCCTGGGGTCACGGCGACCTTTGTGGTGTTGCCTACGGCAGCGCAATCGCCGGAGACGATGGTGTTGCCCTCGCCAACGCCATCGCTCGAACCTTCACCTACCGCAACGCCGGTTATCGAATACATAACCTATACCGTGAAAGCCGGGGATGTCCTTTCCGTCATCGCTTACCGCTTCAACATCTCGCTCGACGCGCTTATGGCCGCCAACAACCTGCAAAATGACCTCATTTACCCGGATCAAGAGCTGCTTATTCCCCTGGATGAAAACGCCATCGCACTTTTGACGTTGACGCCTACCGCGACTGCGGTGGCGCCCGGCAACCAGATTGTCCACAAAGTACAGGCCGGCGATACATTAAGCGGACTTGCACAGAAATATGGCGTCACCGTCGCCGAAATCAAGGCAGCCAACAACCTGGTCTCGGACATCATCCGTGTTGGAGAATCGTTGACCATCCCGCAACCCGGACAATCTCCGACGGCGACCGTGTCGCTCACCACAACGGTCACGCCATCCTCAACGGTGACGCCGTCGCCCACGGCGACCGTCACCCCGACGCCGACCGTGGCGGCACCACTCTGGACACCGGCCATCGTGGAAGGCTACCTGGCGGGGGCATATCCTGGGAGGCGCGTCACGCCGCGTTTCACGATCAATTACGCCCCCAACACTTACCCGGCGTGGAATCTCGGCAGCGTGGAGTCGCTGGTCTCGCGGGCATTGGGACACATTGAGAGCCGTTTGCAGATCACCTTTACTGACACCTTCAATGTTTACGTCGCCGGGAGTCCTTTGGCTGCTCCGTACACTGCCCGGCGCGGGTACACCGCTCCGGCGGTGCGCCAGGTGTTCTTTGTGCATGACGGCACAGGAGACCTGGCAGATCAAAGGTATCTCGTGACCTATCAACTGACGTCTATGCTCACGTGGAACATGCTCGGGCGGTCGGCGCCGCCGCTGTTGCGCGAGGGTGTGGCGACTTATATGGGCATGTCCCTGATTGTGGATTCTGATCATATGCCTTTGACCACATTCTGTGCGGCTTATCGCAAAGTCGGAAAGTTGCCGCGCTTGACAACCGATTTGCGTTTTGAAGACCCGGTGCTGGATTTGCCGAACTCCTATGCGGCGGGGTGTTTCGTACAGTATTTGATCGTCACATACGGCGCAGAGAAGTTTGACCTGGTCTATGCCGATGGGGATTACAAAAACGTGTATGGAAAATCCCTGGCGACGCTGGAACAAGATTGGCTGGCGCAACTTCAGGCGGATAGGGTTGTGCTTCCGTTCGCACCGAAGACGTTGGTGGCTGCCGTCGAGGAGGTGGGGAAAGCGCGCGCGCTGCTGTTCACCGACTTCACCGGAACGCCGGAGCAAATGGCAGCCTATAAAGCGATCGAAGCCGCGCGTCTCGCCCTGTTGCGCGGCGATTTTGAGGGCGTCGCCCAACATCTGGCAGATTTTCGGCAGGCGTTGGGACTTTCATCCTGAAAATTTTGTGTTTGTGGAGGCATTATGGGGGATTTGAGCGGGCGAACGATTGGTGGATATCAACTGGCAGAAGCTATCGGACAGGGTGGGGCGGCGGTTGTCTACCGCGCCTTTCAACCGCAGTTGGAGCGTTGGGTAGCGGTCAAAGTGCTGGACATCCAGGCGGCCGGTGGGTATTCATTTCTACAACGTTTTCGCCGCGAAGCCCATGCTGTTGCCAATCTGCGGCATCCCAACATCCTCAACATTCACGATTACGGCGAGGATCAGGGGTATGCTTTTATTGTGATGGAATATGTGGAGGGTGGTTCACTGAAGGAGCGTATGCGCAGTGGCTTGCCGCTGGGATGCGAAGAGTCGCTATCGTTGATCGTGCCGGTAGGGGATGCGCTGGCCTACGCCCACTCCAAGGGCATTATCCACCGCGACGTCAAGCCCGGCAATATCCTGTTGGCGCGACCCGACTGGCCTCTGCTGGGTGACTTTGGGCTGATTAAAGTGGTGGACGCGCCGCAAAAACTGACGCAGCCCGGCTCCGTTTTGGGGACGGTGTCGTATCTGTCGCCGGAGCAGATTGCCGGCACGGAGGTGGACTATCGTACTGATGTTTACAGTTTGGGCGTTGTGTTGTACGAGCTTTTAACCGGGCAGTTGCCTTTTAAGAGCGATTCTACTGCTGAATCTACGTTGATGCGGATGTACGAGTCGCCCACACCTCCGTGTACTTTGAATCCGGACATCTCGCCATCCCTGCAAACTGTGCTCCTGCGGGCTTTGGAGCACGACCTGGCCGCGCGCTATGCCACGATGGACATGTTCGTCAGCGATCTGAAGCGGGTATGGGAACAGGTGAAGCGTGCTGCGCTGTTATCCGAACCACCGGTGACCACGCGTATGGTGACCATGCGGTTGGATGCGCAGGGGCGTATGGCCGGTCCACGCTTGTTTATCGCCACATCCGGCGTGGCGCTTTCGATCCCCCTCCGCGATGAGGTTTTGATCGGGCGGGTGGACCCCATGCTGGCGCAGCCCCCCGATGTTGACCTGCAACCCTATGGCGGTGGCTCGGCCGGCGTATCGCGCCATCACGCACGGTTGTTGCGTCGCTCGGAAGGCTGGTTTTTGGAGGATTTGCAGAGCACGAACGGCACTTACTTGAACGAAGTGCGGTTGTTGCCCCGCCGTCCCGTGCGCCTCCATTCGGGCGACCTGGTGCGCTTTGCCCAGTTGACCCTGGTATTTGAGGAAGGTTGAAAAAATAAAATAAGGAGGATGGATATGGCACATTTACCGATCACCCGGATGACGCTGTATAAGCATGGCGTTGGTTTTTTCGAGCGCCGGGCGAAGTTGAGCGGTGAGGAAGTGGAACTTTCTTTCCGCGTGACGGAGATGAACGACATTTTGAAGAGCCTCACCGCCATTGACTGGGGCGGGGGACAGGTGCTCGGTGTGGATTACGCGACGCCGCAGAGCCGTGAGGAACGTCTGTCCGGGTGCTCCATCCGCCTGGATGATGACCGCAGCCTGCGCGACCTGCTGACTTGTTTGCGTGGACGGCGGGTTGAACTGACGCTGGATCAGGGCGAGGCGTTGACGGGCAAGCTGCTTGGCCTCGATGAGCCGTCGGAGCGTCAACCGCTGGCGTCGTCATTGGTCTCACTGCTGCTCGATGAGACGGCGACCGTTCACGTTGTCGCGTTGGAGCGCGTACAGGGTGTGAACATCCTCGATGAGCGTGGGGCGGCGGACTTGCGCTTCTTCCTGCAAACGTCGCTGACACAGGAAGAATACCGTAACGTGACGGTGCGTTTGTCGCCGGGCGAGCACGACCTCTCGGTCAGTTACATCGCCCCGGCGCCTACGTGGCGGGTGAGCTATCGCCTGGTGCTCGACCCGAAGGCGCAGGGTGGCCCAAAGGCATTGTTGCTGGGATGGGGCATCTTTGACAACCGCTTGGAAGAGGATTTGCAGGGCATCTCCCTCTCACTGGTGGCGGGCATGCCGATCTCGTTCGTCTACGATCTTTACACCCCGTTTACACCGGAGCGGCCGGAGGTGAAAGAAGAAGCGCGTGTGGCGGCGGCGCCGGTGGCCTTTGCCGGGGCAACGCTGGGCGCCGGCTTCGACGCCGATATGATGGCCGCACCTGAGGCCGTGATGCGCGCCGCACCGGCGCCGGCTGCGCCGATGGCGCGGGCGATGCGCCGTGAGGCGTTGGCGGCGGCGCAGCCCATCAGCACAAAGGGTGAGGCGCTGGGCGAGTTGTTCCAGTATGTCATCCAAACGCCGGTGACGGTAGGGCGGGGGCAATCGGCGATGGTGCCGGTGGTCTCGGCGGACCTCGATTACCAGAAGGATTTGCTCTACAACGGACGTAAAATGCCGCTGCACCCGGTCGCCACATTGCGGATGAAGAACATGAGCGGTCTCACCCTGGAGCGCGGCCCGGTGACGGTCCTCGACGACGGGGAGTATGTGGGGGAAGCGGTGTTGCCCTTCACCGCTGTAGGGGGTGAGGTCATTGTCCCCTATGCCGTTGAACTGGGCGCGAAGATCCATGAATCCAGCGGCACCGGCCGTGAGATTTACCGCTTATCCATCAAGGGCAGCTATCTGCATTTCGAGGAATGGGATATTCATTGGCAGGAATATCGCCTCTCGAATCAAACGGCAAACCCGCTCACGGCGCTGGTTGAGCACCCTCGCACGCCCTATTATGAGCTTTTCGACACGCCCCTACCTAAAGAACGCACCGATGAACATCTGCGTTTTGAGGTGTCGGCGCCCGCCTGGGGAGAGGCGGTCTTAAAGGTGCAGGAACGCCGTCTGCTGGCTCGTCAAGAGGATGTGCAGAAGCAATCGCATCAAGTGTTGCAGCGTTATCTCAAGCAAGGGTTGATGGATCAGGCCACGTATGATCAGATCGTCAAACTGCTGATGCTTTACGATACCATTGCCGATTATGAAAAGCAAATTAAACAACTCGACGAAGAGCGCGATAAAATTTACAAGGCGCAACAACAAATCCAGGGGAACATGCAAGCATTGTCGCAGGTGGGGAAGGAAGGTGCATTGCGCCAGCGTTACGTCGAGCAATTAGAGGCTACCGAAGCCCAACTGCGCGGACTTGACAAGCGCCAGGCAGAGTTGAGAGCGTCCATCAAGCAAGTTGAAGACGAGATTGCAGCGCGTCTCAAGGCGATGGGGTGAACGATGCCGATCTGCCGAACATGTCGCGGCGAGTACGATAAACAGGAGACGTTGTGCCCGTCATGCGGGAACCCGCTGGGACGTGATACAGATTTGTGTCGCGCATGTGGCACCGATACTAGTGAAAGACGGTTGTGTCCGCGTTGCAAGAGCGATGTAATTGTGTGGGAGAGGGAGAGCACCACGTTGCGCCTTTTCATTTTGAAAGGTGGTTTTGTGGGATTGTTACCTTGTGGCCTGGCTATAGGGATGTTATATTTCTGGGCGCACCACGAAAATTCGTTGTATTACTATCCAATCTTGACGGCCATCTGTTTGGGAATCTCTCTGCTGGTGTTCTGTGTGTTGTACATCAAGCGTCTGTTTTGGTGGGAGCGTTGGTGGGCGTCGCAGGTGTATCGGGCTGCACCAATTCCTATTGTTGCCACAATGACGATCTCTGGGGTGTTAGGGATTGGTCTGGCGGCTCTCTGGGTGTTTCTGTATCTGTCCTGGGGTAAACCCGGGGACTTGTTACATAAGGGGATTTTTGCGGCCATTTATGTAGTATCGTATGTGTGCTTGGTCACAGCTTTAACTTTGCTGGTGATCCATCGCTATATCTCGCGCCTCGAACAACATGCCCCGCAGCCGATCTTTGTGGATACCGGGCGATTGCTCATGGTGGTTGTCGAGGCCGCGATCCAGAGCCTCAATCTGTCGTCTAAATTTAATACGCAGAGGGAAACCGACTTTGGGAAAAATTCGGTCTATGAAACTTTGGAAGTGCAGCGCATCCCCGAAAACGGCGGCATTTTGGCCTTGATCCGTGAGTGTAGACCTGTGCCGCATCTTGACGCGACAGGTCAGGTGGATATAGAATGGCAGGAGATGCTATGGCATATTCAGGCCGATCGTTGGGGGCATATACAATTGATTAAACCGGCCGCTCGAGAATCTTCTCAGGTGGAAGATCGCGTCTTCCTGGAATATGGACGGTATTCATAAGTTGCGTGCGTTTCACGACGACGCCCGCACTGTACAGTGCGGGCGTCGTTCTATAGCAGCATTACTGTCCAAGCAAACTGTTTGCCGTGTTGATTGCCGGGCCAAGCCGTTCCAGGCTTTCGTTGATGCCCATACGCGCGACCCCATAGTTGAGTGGCGTCAGCTTGCCGCCGCCCCGGTCACATAGGGCATAAATTGGTTCGCTGACCTGGATACCGTGTTCTACGGCCCAAATGTATTCATTGTAAGCGTTTTGCCAATCTGTGGGAATGGAATGGTAAGTAGGACTGCTGACCAAAGCGCGATAGTAGCCGTTGAACTCTTCGCAGCTTGCAGTCTGTCCGCTGGTGAGCCGATCAAGCAATCCGCCAATTTGCGTAAGTTGTGAATGGGCATTGAGCATACTATCCCGTAGCGCTACACCATCGAAGGCCACCGGTGCAGGACGACTTGGTGGCATAGGTGTCGCCGTCGCTGCGGGGACGGGTGTCGCCGCTTTAGGAGAAATTCCCAGGTAAGCATCATCCCAGGCAGCTTCACCGCGCATTCTGTTTGGACCGTTCCACACATTGAGAGCTACAATGACCGCTAAAAAGTCATTTGTCGCTACAGCGTCTACAGCGATATATTGCCAGGTATCAAAAACGGTGACACGTGAGGAACAGGTCGCTACTGAGGGGTCTTGCTGGTACCCACCAATCGTATTGATGCAGATGTAAGCAGAAACAGGCTGGGGCTCCGTTGAGACGTTGCGATCTTCATTAACACTGGACCAAAGACGTACCCACGCGCCGAAACGATAGGTCACTCCTGGGGTGACGTTGTTGATTTTTTGGTAAAAGTATGGCTTGGTTAGCGACGTTAGCGCCGCGCGTTGCCCTGAATGAACAAATGCTGCCACCTGATCGTTTGTTATGACCTCGGCTGGTTGGGTCCCTAAAGGATCTAATTCAACATACCAATACTGGCTGCCTTCCTCGAATCCAGGATTGAGCAGCAGATTGGCTCCTGTTGGCGGCGCTGCCGGGCGCGGAGCAACGGGCGCGCTTGTGGCGGTCGCTGCTGGTGTTGCCGTTGCCGGGCGCGGCGTCGGTGTAGGGGGCGCTGCTGCAATGCTTATCCGGTCAAGTGTGCCCTGCAATGTGACCAACGCTTTGGCAATCCATCTTTCATCACCCTCGGCAGTGCGCACGACCAACCAGGCACTATCTTTGCTTTGTCCAACAACCTCGACGACGGCATCTTTGCTCAATTTCCCGACAACCGGATAAACCTCACCGGGGCCGCTGCGCAGATTGGCCGTGGCGGCATTGATGACGGCAAATACGCCGGGTTTCAGGTTGACCGTGAGGGTTTCGCCAGCAGATCGGGCTTCGACTACGCCTGTGTAGGCCAGATAGCCTTCTGCGGATACCGTCACCGTGTACGTTGCTGCGTTCAGCCCGCTGAATGTGACCTGCCCGGTTTTGTCGGCTGCTGCTGTCTGTGAGTAGGGCTTGGTGTTGAACAAGTAGACGCTGGCCGTGGTGACGGGATCGCCGCTGACTTCGTCAATGATGCGTAGCGTGATTGACGGTTCTGGCGTCGCCGTGAATGTAGCGGTGGGGCTTGGGGTATGGGTGGGGGTGAGCGTCGCTGTGGGGGTAGGTGTTGCTGTGGGGGTAGCTGTCGCCGTTGGCAAAGGAGCGATGTTCAAAGTCGGTGTAGCTGTAGCCGGCAGTGGCGTTGATGTTTGGCAGGCGACTAAAGTGCATACGAGGATGATGCTGAACAAAATAGATGTTACTCTCCAAGACATTTTTTCCCCTCCTGTGATTGAAATGATGAGTTTTATCGGCAGATTACGAATTGCGAATTACGAATCACGAATTACGAATCACGAATCACGAACTACCGCTCCAAAATCAATCTAGCCTCACTGTCAGCAGCGGCACGAGCATCTCCTCCGGCCTCAATCCACCGTGACGGCCAAGCATCGGCTTCTTCTTGACGGATTCGGCGTCGCGGGCGAAGTGGGCGTTGCCGGTGGCAATGCCGATGATGTCACCCAGGCGATGCCGCACTTCAGCGCAGGGGACGCCGGGGCCGAGCAAACCGCTGCGCAAGACTTCATCCTGTGAGAAGAAGATGAATTGTCCCGCGAAGTGCTCGTCCACGTACTGCCGCACCGCTTCGTACTGCCCGTTGCGGACGTAGAAGAACGGCACGCGCCCCTCGCCGAGTGGCGGGAGAAACAGCGCGTCAAGCAGCGCGGGATGCTGGTCCAGCAGAATCTCCGAGCCGGGCGGCGTGGTGATCTGCCCGTGGTCGGCGGTCAGGAGCAGCAGCGTCCCCGCGCGGGCGGCGGGTGTGAGCCGGTTGAGGAAGATTTCCTCCATCAGCAGCGCCAGCGAGACGATCTCCGCGTCGCCGGACTCATCGAGCGGGCCGAGGCGATGCGCCAGCGTGTCCACGGCGCACCAGTACGCGCTCACGAGGCTGCGCTCGGGATGCTGCTCCAGGATGCGCCGCAATGTCAGCCAGAAGTCGGACGCCGTCGCATAGCCGAATACATTCTGCATCCCCCGGTTGTGCATCACAGAAAGCGGCGTTTTGACGAACGCATCGAGCGTCAGGGCATAGGAAGGAATCCCCTGCACCGCGAGCAATTGCCCGATCCCCGGAACCGGCAAGAATTTCTCCGCCTCGAAGCCCCATTCAGCCAGCGTTCCGGTGAATGGCCTGAGGATCGTCGAGAAGCCGATCGCTTCCACCGCCATCTGCCATTCGCGCAGGAGCATGCTGTAGGCCAGCAAACCGTGTTCCACCGGCGCGCGCCCGGTGTGAATGGTGCTCAAGACGCTGTTGGTGGTCGAAAGGAAGGTCGTGGTAAGCGGCCACAGGCGACCCTGCGCCGCCAGCCGGTGAAAGATGAGGTCGGGACGCCGTGCCATCACGTCTCGCAGCGTCTCCCAGCCAAGCGCGTCAATCACCAGCAGCACGACGCGCTGCACACCGTCGAGCAGGCCGTCAAGCAGATCGTTTCGCAGCGGCGGAAGCACGCCGGGCAACGTCGCACCCAACGCCTGCCCCACTGTCGCCGGGATGTTGCCCACCGACAGTCCCTCGTAGCGCGGCCAGACGAAATGTTCCGGCAGAGGCGGCGCGCCGTCGGGCCGGTACGTGCGTAGATCGTGTTCTAAAGTTGATGCGTTCATGAAGTCTCCTTGAAAGTCAAATCGTCGTTAGTCGAGTAGTCAATTCACTCGCTTCGCGGGGATCGCCAGATCCCTCCTGAACACGCGGATTGAAAACTCCTGAAAACTTATCTACGGGACAGGCAATATGTAACCGAGTCTTTGCTTTACCGAATCAGCCCTTTGATCAGATATCCTGCTATCAGAAATATCTCTGTCACCACCGCCCACTCCTCAGCGACTTCCGTATCCACCGATTTAAGCGCGCGCCAGGCCAACGGCGCGGGAATCAGGCACAGCAAACACCACACAGGGATGCCGCCAACCGCTATACCGATCAACAACAGCCCATACGCCACCACGTAGCCGTAATTTCCAAGTCGCGCGCTCATCGGTAAACACTGTACCCACAGCGCCGCCGCAATGAGCGCGGGCCAGATTGCCACCCCGTCCAGCCGTTCGGCCTGCGTCCAATACACAATGATGACCAGCAGCGGGGCAAATATCCACGGCAGATAGGATCGTAGCCGCCGCAACCCTATCTGCGCCGCAACGCTAAGTGCAGCCTCGACAAGAAACGCGCCAACGGAGAACACACCCGTCGCCGCCCACGCCGCCGCCCCGCCCAGGCAGACGGCGAGCAAGGTTGCCAGCAGAATGGGTGGTTCGAGCTTGATTGATTGGATTTTCTGTAGCATCGTTTTCATCGGTTTGTTACTTGTGCGCGAATGCGCGGGGCTGAAGCTCTCACGCCAAAAGAGCAAAGCCCTGCGGGCTGATTGTAGCCCCGAAGGGGCTTCGCTCTTTTCGCCCGGCCTCTTCAGAGCCGGGCCTCGCGCTCCAAAATCGGCCGCATCGCCTGTGCGGCGCGGGCGCGGTGGCTGATGCGGTTTTTCTCCTCGGCGGAGAGTTCTGCCATCGTACAGCCGCGCTCCGGCAGATAGAAGACGGGATCGTAGCCGAAGCCTGCTTCTCCACGTGGCTCGAAGCCGATCACGCCTTCGCAGACACCCTCGGTGATGAATTCGCGCACCGGCTCTCCATTCGCGCCCGGCAATACCAGCGCCGCGATACAGCGGAAGCGTGCGCTCCGTTGTTCTGCCGGGACGCCGTCCAGTGCCTTGAGCAACGCCCGGTAGCGCACCTCATCTCCGCCGAGATGATACCGTGCCGAGCGCACGCCCGGTGCGCCGTCGAGCGCGTCCACTTCCAGGCCGGAATCATCGGCCAGCGTGGGCAAGCCGGAGGCTGCCGCGAGCGTCCGCGCCTTGATCAGCGCGTTCTCCACGTATGTATCGCCGGTCTCCTCAATGGCGTCAGTCATCCCAAGATCATCGGGCAGCAGCAACTCCACGTCCAGTCCCTCCAACAGCGCCCGCCACTCCCGGCGCTTCCCTTGATTATGTGTCGCTAACAATAATTGCATAATTCCTCCGGGGAAAAGGGTCATTGAGAAATGAGTAATGAGTGCCAATTACCTCATTCGCTGATTCTCTCATTCGCTAACTTTCGTTCTAATCGTTCTTTGCGGTGCCGGAGTTCGGCCAGCAGTTCCGCTCGTTGGAGGCTTTTGGGGTGGCGCTCGGCGCGGTGGAGGGCGGTTTCGGTGTCGGAGAGCGCCGCGCGCAGGTCGCCGGTTCGCCACTCGTGGTACTTGGCGCGTTCAATCAGCGGTTCGACGGCCAACGGTTGACATTCCCCCCAGGTTTTCCATAGCGCCAATGCTTTATCCCAGTCCTCCCGTCGTTTGTAACGTAACGCCATCTCGCTCCAGAGCCGCGCTGCGCAGGCTTCGTCCAGGCCATCCATATCCGCGAGCGCCCGCTCCCATGCGGCAAAGGCATCTGTTTCTCGGCCGGCATTGTCGAAGACACGTCCTACGCCGGCCCACTCGCCCGGCGCGAGCGCCATCTGCTCCGGTGACGTGACCATGCGCGTCACGTGCGCCAGCAGCGAGACCAGGCTCAGCACGTCCATACGGTTGTGGTAAAAGACCCGCACCATGTCCCGTACATCTCCGGTGTTCAGATATTCCCGATAGAGCCAGGGGATCAGCGCCGACTCAATGTCCGCCTCAGCCCGCTGCACGCGCAGAATCTCCGTCTCCAGCATCCCCAGCCGGCGGGATTCCAGGTGATCGCGCCAGAGCTGCCGCGCCACGGTGAGCAAATCCAGATGTGGCAGCGTTCGCCAACGTGGCGTCATCCGGTTGAGGATAAAACGCGATTCGAGCAGCGGGAGATCGAAGCCGGTGCCGTTGAAGCTGACGATGCCGGTTGCATCCGCGAGCACGTCCGCGACGTAATGCATCGCCGCCGGTTCTTCGTCGGGGCTGCGCAGGAAGACCAGGTGCAGCGTCAGGGCATCGTCACCCCATACGCCGATGCCGGTGAGGAAGACCAGCGTCCCGGCGCCGCCCGCCAGGCCGGTCGTTTCGGTGTCGAGGAACGCCGGATGCGCGCCCAGATGCGGTACGCCGAAGAGGGTCAGGGCCTCGGCGGATAAGGGATGCACCTCCCCCAGCATGTAGCGCCCATGGGGATGAAAAGACGGATATAGCCGTTTTTCCACCCACACCGGCCCGTGTGGGGTCACCATCTCATTGCCGGGTAGCGTGAATTCTCCTGAACGCGACGGTTTGGCCGGAGAGGGGGTGGGAACGGGGTTTAGCGCCTTCAGCCCTTTCACCACGCCGAGACGCTGTAACTGCTGACGGATTTTATCGTCCATGGTGTAATGATTGTGTCAGATATTTGTCAGCAGATTTAGCAGATTAAGCAGATTTTATTCGCTTAATCTGCTAAATCCGCTTAATCTGCTGACCCCAAAAACGCTATGTCCCGACTTGCCGGCGTTCGATGCGGGCGCCAAGCGGGCGCAGCTTTTCCTCGATGCGTTCGTAACCCCGGTCAATCTGGCGGATGTTGAAGATCGTGCTGGTACCTTCGGCGGCCAGCGCCGCGATCAACATCGCCATGCCTGCTCGGATGTCGGGGCTTTCCATTTCATCCCCGTGCAGGCGTGAGGGACCGTAAACCAACGCGCGGTGTGGATCGCAGAGGACAATGCGCGCGCCCATCGGGATCAATTTATCCACGAAAAACAAGCGGCTCTCGAACATCTTTTCGTGGAAAATGATTACGCCGTCGGATTGTGTTGCCAGAACCAGGGCGATGCTCATCAAGTCCGCCGGGAACGCCGGCCACGGCGCGTCCGCAATGGAAGGAATCGCGCCGCCCATGTCGGGGACGATTTTTAAGGATTGCGCGGCGGGCACAAAGAGAGCGTCGCCGCGCACTTCTACGCTGACCCCCAGGCGTTCCAGTTGCATCAATGTCATCCGTAGATGATGCGGCACGGCATCGTGGATGAGCAGTTCGCCGCGCGTCGCTGCCGCCAGCGCGATGTAGCTGCCGACCTCGATGTGATCTGAGGCGATGGTGAAGTCCACGCCATGCAGACGTTCCACGCCCTCGATTACCAGCGTATTCGTGCCGATGCCGCTGATGTGCGCTCCCATGGCGTTGAGCATCGTACACAGGTCTTGCACGTGTGGCTCGGAGGCAGCATTGCGGAGGATCGTCGTCCCTTTAGCGAAGACGGCGGCCATCACTGCGTTCTCCGTGCCGGTCACGCTGGCCTCATCGAGTAGAATGTCGGCGCCGGCGAGGCGGTCGGCTTTCAAAACATAGTTCCCGTTTTGCACATCCACATCCGCGCCGAGTTCTCTGAAGGCCAAAAAGTGCGTGTCCACGCGGCGACGCCCGATCACATCACCGCCCGGCGCGGGGATGGAGAAGTCACACAGACGCGCCAGAAGCGGGCCGGCAATCATAATGGACCCCCGAATGGCGCGGAAAAGCTCGCGGTCCATATCGGTTCTGGGCGTGCAGACTTGCCGGGCATGAATTTTCCAGGTTTTGGGATCCAGCCGCTCGACGTGTGCGCCGAGGACTTGCAGCAGTTCGGCCATCACTTCCACGTCGCGGATTGCCGGGAGATTGCGCAAGATGACCGGCTCATCGGTCAACAACGTCGCTGCCAGTGTGGGCAGCGCCGCATTTTTGTTGCCGCTCGGCCAGATTTCGCCTTTAAGCGGCACACCACCTTCGATCACAAAACAGTGGTTCATCAGTAGCTCCTTTGGATGTCTTCAGCGCTGACGCTCAGAAATTCCTCGAAACGGCGCATGGTTTTGGTTCCTTTCCAGAGTTGATTATATTCTGCTTGAGAAGACGTCTAGCGAGATTTCGACGGATGCGCCAGGGGTGAGTCCCAACATTTGCGCGCCGTGTCCACGGTTGACCGCCAGTTCAAGCAGCCCTTCGCTGCCGACAAGCGCCAATGGCTCTCCTGCACTCACTTCACCATAGGTGTGGCGGATGGGGCCAAGATCTCGCCCGGCAGCAAATACATGCACCCGCCCCGCGTTGATGAGTCCTGCGGGCGCGTCGCCGAATGCCGGATCGAGCGTCAGCAGCGCGCCATCCCAAACCAGCCGCCCGATGCTGGTGATAACGTTGCCGAAATGGTCAATGTAGATGACCTCGCCCTTAATGATTGTATCGCCTACGGTGAGGACGGGAGCGGGCAGACGCACCGGATCGCGTACTTCCGGGCCGAAGTCAGTCAATGGGACGCCGCGTGCCAGGTGAGCCGCCGCCGGTGAGAAAATATCACGCCCGTGAAAGGTGTTGCTGACCGCCACGTTGCGGTAAGCCGGGTTGATCAGTTCGACGATGCACTCAGGCGGCGCAGCCTCCCAGACGTAGGAGAAGATGCCGTTATCCGGGCCGACAAGGATTCCCCACGGTGTCCGCGCCGCGATAGGCCGCCGCGCCGTCCCCACGCCGGGGTCAACCACAACGACGTGGATACTCTCCGGCGGAAAGTACGGCAAGGCCGTCCAGAGGATATAAGCTGCACTGCGCACATCCTGCGGCGGAATCTCGTGGGTGATGTCAATGCAGGGCACGCCCGGCGCAATGCCGGCGATCACGCCTTTCATCGTGCCGACGTAACCGTCGCGTGTGCCAAAATCGGTGGTTATTGTGATCAACATAGTTGTTCCTCTCATGAAGTATGGAGTATGGAGTATGGAGTATGGATGGAATATGGAGGTATGGTTTTCCCGTATTCCGTACTCCCTACCCCAAACAAATCCACGTCGCCCGTTTCTCTGTGTGCAGGCCATGCTCAACCCACGGATCAATGACGATCAGGTCGCCGGCTTCAACCCGCTGTTCGATGCCATCCAGTGTGACCAACGCTTCGCCTTCGATGATATACCACAGTTCGGGGATCGCATGCTTATGCGGCGTAAAGGGATTCTCCGGCGTGGTGATACGGGTGACAAAGTGATGCACGACGATTTCGCGCTCGCCGAGTTCATAGGGGCGACGCCCATTGACGATGGGTGTAGCACTGGCTTTGAGGATCATAGAGCCTCCGCTGTTCGGTGTTGTCTGATTCACGCCCCCATGCTAACATAAATCTCCATGCTTCCAAGTGTGTCACGAGAATGATAAAACCCAGGGGGACTTGACCCCGGTGTGGTTTGAGGCACAATTCTGATAGTGTAGCCACGAATCATCAAAAAGGTGGTATCATGGGTGAGGATGTTGAAACGTGGTGAATTTGCTTTTGCAGGGTAGGGAGATATGGAAGCCTTAGGACGCTGGTTGATGGTGATCGGCCTGGGGATTGCGGCCCTGGGCGCGCTGGTGTTTCTCTTGGGGAAGCTGCCATTTCTGCAATGGTTCGGCAAATTGCCCGGCGATATCCGCTATCGCAGCCCAGACGGCAGCTTGTCGTGCTTTGTGCCCATTGTCAGCTCTATCGTGCTCAGCATTTTGTTGACCATTATCCTGAATGTCGTTTCGCATTTGCTCAATCGTCGCTAGAGCTACAGAATCAGACTGCGAATTGCGCGAGTTCTCGTAGATTTTTCAGGAGATTCGCGTAGATTGGCAAGATTAGCGATTTATTTTTGAGTCAGGAGGGAAAAAAACATGAACGCACAAGAACTGGTCAAACGCCTGCATTGGTTGGGCCATGACAGCTTTCGGCTGGACGGCCCGCCGGTTATCTACTTTGATCCGTGGAAGCTGAAGGGGAATTTGCCCACCGCCGATCTGGTACTGGTGAGTCACCATCACCCCGATCATTGCTCATCGGCAGACATTAAGAAGATCAGCGGCCCGAACACGGTAGTTATTGCCAGCCACATGGCAGCAAAAGAGTTGCCCGGTGCGCAGGCGATGCGCCCCGGCGATAAACTGTCTGTCGCGGGCGTTGAGGTTGAGGCCGTGCCCGCGTACAACGTCAACAAATTCCGCGCCCCCGGCGTGCCCTTTCATCCCAAGAATGAGCAGCATGTTGGCTACATCGTGACCGTGGAAGGGGTGCGCGTTTACTTTGCCGGCGATACCGATCACATCCCGGAGATGGCGGATTTCCGTTGCGACATCGCGTTGCTGCCGGTGAGCGGCACGTATGTGATGACGGTGGAAGAGGCCGTTGCTGCCGCGCGTGACATCAAGGCAGAGATCACCATACCGATGCACTATGGCTCAGGGATCGGCAGTGCCGATGATGGGGCGCGCTTCAACGCACTGTTGAAGCGTTGAGCCGGCAAACACTCGCTTGATCCTTGAGAAAGCCTATCGCGTGTTGACGCCCGGCGAAGCCCGTTGCTCGAGTTACATACGTTTGAGACGGTTCGGAAATTAGCAAAAAATCCCAATTCCTGGTATACTAAAGAGAGCGGGCTGTTCAAAGACTGCTCGTCATCGCGGCGAAGACCGAAGGTGCACGAGACTGAAAACTACGGGACTACAGGGAGGGGAAGTATGGTCAAAGTGCTCTATGTTGAAGACGAGCCATTACAGCGGGAGCTGGTCAATCAACTGCTGCAGTTGGCGGGTATCGAAATCCAATTAGCCGAAAATGGCACAGAAGGTGTCGAAAAGGCGCGGGAGTGGAGACCAGATGTTATCCTGATGGATATTCGTATGCCGGGGTTAAATGGCTTTGAGACCATCGAACAAATCCAAAAGATTCCCGAGATTGCCAATACCCCTGTGGTGGTCCTCTCCGCCTGGGCTACAGCCCAGCATACGGCGCGGGCTAAAGCCCTGGGCGTCAAGTGGTATATCACCAAACCGTTCAATCTGGATGATCTGGTCAATACCGTTATGGATGCGTATGCGTCCAGAAGTTGAAAGTTATATCGCAGGGACGAATCATCAAAAGTTGCTGGGAGAAGTTTGGAGAAGCCCGGCCAGCTATCCCGGCAGGCGCGCTCACCTTCATCACTGGCGGCAGCTTTGACCTTCGCTGCCGGTTATTGCTTCTCATGAAGCTGTAGTCTCGGAGCTACAACATCGAAGCTACATAGAAAACCCGAGGAGAATCGAGTCTTATGAGTCAACGCAAACAAATGTGGCAAATCCCCAAGGTGGTTTTCCAACCCCAGGTGTACACGGGGATACAGGCCGGCATCAGCCAAATTGTCAATGCTGTTGGGCCGACACTTGGCCCTTACCCGCGTGTTGTCTTGTATGATACAACATTAGGTTTAACCGGAAAACCACCGGAGATTCTGGATGATGGTGGTGTCATCGCCCGGCGCGTCATCGGCCTCTCCGACCGCGATGCGGATGTCGGCGCAATGCTGACACGTCACATGTTGTGGCGCCAGCATGAAGATGTCGGCGACGGCACCGCTACGACGGCGGTGCTGTTCCGGTCACTTTACGATGAGGGTGTGCGGTACATCACCGCTGGCGGCAATCCCATGCGCTTGCGTGTTTATCTGGAACAAGGACTGCGGGTGATTCTGGATGAGCTGGCTACGATGACCACGCCCATCGAGGGCAAGGAGGCTTTGACCCGCCTGGCAGAAACCATTTGTTATGACGCGCAGATGGCGCGGTTTTTGGGTGAAATCTTTGACATCATCGGCGCTTATGGACGGCTGGAACTCCGCAATAGTCAGAGCATCGAGACCGAACGGGAATATGTCGAAGGCATGTATTGGGATGGCGGCGTCCTTTCGCGCAATATGCTTCTCAATGCGCCGGGTATGCGTGTTGAAATGGAAAACCCGGTCTTGTTGCTCACCGATCATGAGATTGAAGACCCTCATGATCTGGTGCCGGTCCTGGCGCTGCTCCTGCGCATGGATGTTGATAATCTGGTTATCGTGGCTCGCAAGCTCTCCGAGGCTGTGCTCGGATTGATCCATCTAAATCAACAACAACAGAAGATCAAAGCCCAAATCATCGCTGTGAAATCGCCCGGCATAGGGCTGGAAGAGCAGGTCAACAGCCTGATGGACCTGGCCGTTTTGACCGGTGGCCGCCCGTTCCTGAAGGCGACAGGAGAGAAACTCACCCATGTCCAGCCTGAGGACCTTGGGCAGGCGCGGCGGGTTTGGGCGGACAAAGATTATGTCGGCATCATCGGCGGCAAGGGGAACCCGCGCGCGCTGCGCCAGCACATTGCGGCATTGCGGCATGCCTATGCCAGGGCCACCGACCAGAAAGAGCGCACGACCCTGCAACAACGCATCGGTGTCCTTATGGGCGGAGCGGCGACGTTGTGGGTCGGCGGCCTTACCGAGAGTGAACAGAAATTTAAGAGAGAACTGGCACGCCGTACGGCTGAAGCGCTGCGCGGTGCCATCCTTGAAGGCGTCGTCCCCGGCGGCGGCGTAGCGCTGCTCAATTGTCGCGCGGCGCTCAAGGAACGTCTGGCGCAGGCTCAAGAGCCGGAAGAGCGTGCGGCGTATCACATCCTCCTGCGGGCGATTGAGGCGCCCACGCGCACACTGCTACACAATGCAGGCATTGAGGCCGGCGCCGTTATGGCCGACATTTACGCTGCCGGGCGTGATTATGGCTTCGACGTGCGCACCCGGCGCATCGTCAACATGGTCGAGGCGGGCATCCTCGACGCTGCTTCCGTGACCCGCGCGGTCGTCAACAATGCCATCAGAACGGCTGGCATGGCGTTGACTATGGATGTCATCGTCCATCGCAGCAATCCACCACAATCCACGGCGACAGAATAGAGGAAACTATGTCTGAAAACACATCCACCGATCTCGTTTATGCGATTGCCTGCGCGTCGGATTCGTCCGTATGCTTTGCCGCGCGCGCCAGTGGGCTTTACCGTTCCCTGGATGGTGGCCATAGCTGGCAGCCGGCTTATAACTCTTTGGCTCTCAATGAGCCGCTTGCTACCATTGCGGTGGTCGTTTCACCTGATTTTGCCGGGGATCGCACGGCCATTGCCGGTGTTAGCGGCGGCGTGCTCTACTCGACAGATGGCGGTGAAACATGGCAAGCGGTCATGTTAGGTTCACCCCCGCCGGTTGTCTCTACGTTGGTCGTTTCGCCGAACTTTGTCGTAGATGGCATCGTTCTGGCCGGGACGATGGAAGACGGCGTCTTCCGTTCGGCAGACCGGGGGCGGCACTGGGCCGCCTGGAATTTTGGATTGTTGGATCTAAACGTCCTTTGTCTGGCGATCTCACCCAATTTTGCCGGTGACGAGACGCTGTTTGCCGGTGTGGATACCGGCATTTTCCGCAGCACCAACGGCGGGCGCGCCTGGCGCGAGGTAGAACTGCCCTTTGGTTATGACCCGGTGATCAGCCTGAAACTTTCGCCGTACTATGCGCAAGATGGTTTGCTCTTTGCCGGGACGGAATCCCAGGGATTGTGGCGTTCTGCCGATCGCGGCGCCAGTTGGACGCGCCTGGGCGCCGATGTGCTCGCCGGCCCGGTGAATGCCATTGTGCTGGCGCCGGATTTCGGGACATCGGCGGCTCTTTTGGTGATGGCGGGCGACACGCTGTATTTTTCGCGTGATGGCGGCGAGTCCTGGGATGAGAAAACGCTCACGATCCCGGGTCTGACGACCGTCGCCGCACCTCAAGGTATTGACGCGCCGTTGCTCGTCGGCCTGGAGAGCGGCGCGATTGCCCGGGTATCGCCGCCGGGCTAAGCAAAAGCAGATAGATAGCTGTGGTACAGTATACCGCTTACTTTGTTTTAGTCCCGCTCGCCGCTTTTCTTTCGGTCGGTGTGCTGTTTTACGCATGGCGCTACCGTACCGCGCGCGGGATGCCAGTTCTGATATGGCTGATGTTCAGTATTTTAGGCTGGCTGACGTGCAATATTCTCGAACTCAGTACCACGACAGAAGCTGGCACCGTATTCTGGGCCAAAGCCGGATACATCTTCATTCAGAGCACTGTCCTTGTCTGGCTGCGGTTTGCGCTACATTACACTGACCGGTATAAATGGCTGCGGGCTTCGCGCTTTGGGTGGCTGTGTATTATCCCCTTGCTTACAGTCGCCGTAGTATTCACCAATGAAAAGCATCATCTGCTGTGGGTGACCTATACCTTTGTACCTGTGGGTAACGCGCTTGCCATTCGAATCTCCGAGCATGGGCCGTGGTTTTGGTTCAATATCTTCTATACCTACCTGTTGGTGTTTATCGGTGCTGCCCTGATCATTGAGCGCTCTTTCAAATCCTTCAATCTGTATCGGCAACAGGCCCTGTGGCTGGTGATGGGTGCGTTGATCCCGATCATCGGCAACGTGCTGTACGTGTTCCGGCTTGTCCCCGGCCTTGTCCAGGACTATACCTCGGTCACATTTGCGGTTGCGGCCATTGCTTTTGTCATCGGCATGTCGCGTCATCAGCTATTCAGCCTTCAGCCGATTGCCCGCGATGCCGTTATTGATAGCATGCAGGACGCGATGTTAGCTTTGGATCAGCAGGGCCGCATTGTTGATCTCAATCCGGCGGCGTTAAACATCCTCGGTATGCAGGCTGACGCTGTTTTGGGGCAACCCGCAGTTCACGTGCTAGCGCCCTGGCCCAAGCTGGTCGAGCAGTTCAGTCAGGCGGATACGGTTCAGTCCGATATTGTGATCGGCGAAGGCCTGCAGCAGCGGCATTACGAGCTGTGCATCTCGCCGTTGTACAATCGTTATGGGCATTTGTCCGGTCGTTTGATCATCTTGCGTGACATTACCGATCGCAAAGCCACCGAGCTTGCTCTGCGTGAACGCACCGCCGAACTGGAAGCCTTGAACGAACAACTGGATGCCTTTGCCCACACTGTTGCCCATGATATTAAAGACCCCCTGGGAGGTGTGGTGGCCCTCACATCGTTGCTCAGGGAATACTATCAGGATCTCTCGCTGAATGCTATTCAGGAGTATCTGGATGCCATCAGCCAGAATGCTTTGCGCCTGGTCAGCATCGTAGATGCGCTGCTGTTACTGGCGAGCGTACGGCAGGTGGACTCTGTCAGAGTGGAGCCGCTTGACATGGCTACCGTCATTGCCGGTGTTCAAAGCCGGCTTGCCGTCTTGATTGCCGAACATCGTGCGGTCATCATCACGCCGGAACATTGGCCGGTTGTTCACAGCTACGGTCCGTGGATTGAGGAGGTGTGGGCCAACTACATCAGCAACGCGATCAAATATGGGGGGTGTCCGGCCGAGGGTATCCCGCCGCGCGTGGAGTTGGGCTTTTCGATTTTAGATTGTGGATTGCCGATTTCCAAATCGGACGGCTCAGGGACGGAACAACTCCCCCAAGTTCAAGAATCCCAGACCTCAAATCCAAAATCCGAGATCCAAAACCGAAAATCAGCAATCCGTTTCTGGGTGCGGGATAACGGTGTGGCGATTCCTCCGGCGCAGCAGGCGATGTTGTTCACCAAATTTACCCGTTTGCGTGATGTGGAGCCAGGGCACGGCCTGGGGCTTTCCATCGTGCGTAGCATCGTCGAAAAGCTTGGCGGTGAAGTAGGGGTTGAGAGTGACCTTGAGCAAGGTAACACCTTCTGGTTCACCTTGCCTGTCTATGCGGCGTAACTCGCAAAAGCGCTTGGAACTGCATCACGCGCCTAAGAATAGGCGGCCAAAAGCAGGGAAATGGGCGGTATAGGACTCGAACCTACGGCCTCCTCCGTGTAAGGAAACCAGATCAAACCGCCCTTGTCTTCTCAATTCCGTTGACTTTTGTTGTACTACTGGGTAAGCCATGTAAAAAGCGGCTTCAGGAAGGGGAACGCAGGGCAGCCAAAAGCAACACTTAGGCAACATGTGCTACCCTTGCAATACTCGCTTAACTTGCCTGTATGAACTTTCACCCACATAGCCGTAAACGTGTAGCATGATCTGCCGTAAGCTCCAGCCTTCCGCCCACAACTGCCGCACCTTTTCAGCCCGCTCATACTTGCGGATGTATGCCGCATAGGTGGGGGTTTGACGTTCAATCCCCGCCCGTAAATCAGCATTTTCCCGCTCCAATCGCGCAATTATGACATTTGCCTGCTTGACCTGCAATTGGGCAGTTTGTAGCTCAGCGGTGATTTTCTGGATAAGGTCATCTTTTTCCCTAAGTCGCGCGCTTGCAAGTTCCGCCTCACTTGCCTTTGCTTTTTTCGTTAGGTGTCTGGCCAGTACAAAATATACCCCTATCCCTATCATAAGCAACCCTACCGCCAAACCACCCAAAAACATGTTTCCCCCCAACGCTTAAACGTATTCCCACGCGCCTTCAGGTATCCCATCAAGAAGCTCGTTCATCAGGTCGCCGCCGTTCCCGTATAGCAACCCTCCGCCCCACCAGGCAATACTTGCCACCCTCCGCAAGTAACGGGATTTCTCGAAACGTCGCGCAACATTCTCTTTGAATCGCTGCCAGGCTTCACGCCCTCGAACGGTAATCTTGCAAATAATGACCTTCGCCGCCTCAAAATCCCCGCGCCCCCAAATCCCCCAGGTTTTACCGCTCTCAATAAGCTCGCCGGTATCAGGATCAAAAGCCCGATCCTGATACCGCTTACGGCTTCCGCCAAGCTCTTTTGACAGGTAACTTAACAGGCTACCAGGTTGCCCTTGCTCGATGTACACGGGTTCAACCCCAGTCCCTGCCGCCAAATGGTCTGGGTTGCCAGATTCAACGATCTCATACCATGCTTGGGCAAGCCATGCCCTGAAACATGCCACCCTGACAACCCTCGACAGGTTCAAAACCAGGTGAAAGTGTAACGCACCACTTTCCTGGTACTCTTGTTTCCACACAGCCCACTTGATCCCGTAAGCACGTTCAAGCCGCTTTCTCAGGGCTTCAAGGTGTTCTTTCGCCCGTTCCCAGTCTGAGAACGGCTTCCCATCCATCCAGGGATAAGTTAACGTCACAAACATAGCACGGCTAAACTTCGCTCCTTTGCGTTCAGCCGCTATGCTTTCAAGGTCTACAGCCATCAGGTGTCGCATAAGCCGCTTACGTGACTTTGCCGACATCCCTTTGATTCTTCGACCAACAGCTCCGCCCCCTTGCGGATTCAGCACCGAAAACTTTGAAACGGCGCCCACCTGCATACCGCCAGGATTGACCACAACAACACCATCTGCTGTTAAATTCTCAGGATGTGGGTTTGTCCGAAAGGTGATTTCGTCTTCACCGTACCAGGGTTCAAGCTCTGGATCAGGGTCTGGATTTTCTCGTAACACTTGCGCCGCGATTGCTGCCACGGCGTCCAATGTGATCTCCCCCGATTTTTCGATCTTTTCGGAGGGGTCGCGGCGTGATTTGGATACATTAACAAGCCCGTTCATCCCGCCACCCCCGTCGCCAGTGCCCTGATTGCATCCTGGACGCTCAGGCCGTGTTGAATTGCATACAGGTTCACAACGTCACCATGCATCCCGCAAGCGTAGCAACCCCACAATTGACGCTCTGCATCAACCCAAAATGACGGCCTTTTGTCGTCGTGGAACGGGCAACGGCCATGCCACCATCGCCCGTTGTTGGTCTTCAGCCGCGTCAGGGATTGCGCCAGGTCAAGCACGCTGTAGGCCGCCTTGATCCGCGCCAGGGCGTCTTTGCCACCGGCGCATGTCACAATCCCCTTGCTTAGTGCTTGCGGATGTTCACTAAGCAAAGGGAAGTCGCCAGGGGCCTGCTTTATCAACGCCCCAGGGTCAACAGCCTGGTACACAAAGCCGCCTGGGTGAACGCTGGGCGCAGACATAACCACAGCGCCGCGCCCTTTGATCTCGACGCCAGGACGGCCAGGAAGCCGCCCGCTTGCGCTATCACCGGCAAGGAACACATGCATGCCCCGCGCCGTCCGTTCCGTGTAGGTGTCCGCCAGGTCAGGCCAGGCCATGCGCCATGCATCGTACTCACCAGGGCAATCAAAATCCAGGACAACCAGGCCATGACCAGTCACCACCGCCAGGTTACAAGCACGCTCTCCAAACCAGTACCATGCGGTATCTTCCGTGGTGATGCGCTGGGAATATGCGCCAAAGCCTGTAATCAGACTTTTCGACTTGGGTTGTAGGGGAACAAGAGGGACTTTGTTGGAAATCCAATAAAGTGCCCTCTCAAAAACTTGACTTTTTAGAACAACAGTGCTAGAATTATGTACACGGTTCTTTCTTTTGGGGGTCGCTTCCAGCTCCAAACTGGAAACGACCCCACACTTTTTTAATCCGTACATGTCGTTTTCCCCCTTTCCATCCGCTCCCGACGCTGTTTTTCACGCCAGATAAGCCAGCGCACCGTTGCCGCCACCGAAGTTCGCCGCAAACGTGCAATCTCAAACAGGGCTTGCTTTTCCTGTTCGCTCAAAACCAATCCAAACCGTGCCGTATTCGTCATCGTAACCCTCCGTCGTGAATTTATCGCCAGTATATCAAAATACCCCCGTATAGTCAAGTTAGTATGCATAAAACCGCAGTTATACATAATATGCTATTTTATGCTGTTTTATGCTGTAAAATGTATAACTTTTTCCGTTTGCCCTGACCATACAAGTTCGATTAACCTGTCGGACTTCTGGAATGGCCTGTAATGCTCCTAGAAAGCCCTGTAAGCGGTTTTTACGCAATACAGAGGGTTTTTACCGTAGAATGGCCTGTAATGCCCCTAGAAAGCCCTGTAAGCGATTTTTACGCAAGGGTGAGGGTTTTTATACCCCCCTACTCTGATTTTTACTGGTGGTGGGGGACATCCACCAGCCCACCACCACCACCACCACCACCGGCGAACGCCCGCCGTAGTGCTTCACCCTTCGCCGTCCAGCGTGCCGGTTCGTTGTCAGCTTGCCTGACGACATACCCCATCGCCAGCAGTTGAGCCAACAGGCGCATGGCCTGGGCATCGTTTAAGCCTGCGTTCATTAGCCCACGCTTGCTTAGACGATCCGCACGCGCTACAATCGCCAGTTGTTCCGCCGATACGTCCAAATCCTCATAGACAGTACGGCCGTACCCATTATTCGCCTGCCGGTCAATGACTTCGAGGGTGATAGTTGTTCTATCAGCCTGCGCCCCCTGTTGTCGCTCGTTTCTGTAGTGCTCCCGCGCTAAATATGCCCCCCGCGCCCAGGAAATCGCCGCGCAAGATTGCCATGCCATCAGTACGGCCATGGCCAAACTCCCCGTCATCAGGGCATATTTCGCCGGCCACCCCGCAAGGCTACATACGATCCCAGCCGCAACTAAAATAACCATGCCCCACGATCCAGCGATCACGGTTGCCTGTCCGACAGGGACAAGCACACCCGCTTGAAAATTGATCTGTTGCCAGGTCTCTTTTTCAACATTGGAAAATTGCCCCATCCCAACGCCATAACGATCGCGCTCGTACATCATGCCACCTCCAAACCCTGGGCATCTTGTGTGTCGCCCAACTTCGTCGCGCACAAGTCCGTTATCTTGTGCGCCTCTACTGCCACGATCGTGCCGCACAGCTCCACAAGATCAGCCTGATCTTGTGTAACCTGGTGGCCACCAGCGCACACAAGGCAATCACCAAAGCCTAACACGTTGATCAGCATGCGATCAGCATCGCTTAGATCGTCATAGCGCAATAGCTTTTCTACGGCGTCAAGCGCATTGCGCAATTGCCGCCGCGTCCGCTCAATGTCCGGCGCGTGCCACCGGCGCGCCGCCCGTGCTCGTGTGATAGCATCAGGCAGAACGCGGCCAAGGTACCGAACGCGCCCGCCGGAATCCCGCGCGTACCAGTATGGGCCATGCAGGTCACCCGCTTCACATCTGCACCCAGGCCGCCCACATTTCCGGCCTTGTTGGTAATAAACGATCCCCTCAAGTTGAAAGCGATCAAGCTCGTTCATGGTGCACCTTTCTTCCGGCTATGTAACCAGCCACCATTCAACAAAATCCTCTTGACTCATGACATTATTTTATTCCCAAAAATAATACCTTTTGGGAACTCAAAAAAACCTCTTGGCATTTTGTGCTGTTTTATGCTATAATTCCTATAGGGTTCAGGAAATTTCCCAAGCGATCAAGCTCGTTCATGGTGCACCTTTCTTCCGGCTATGTAACCAGCCACCATGCCCGCCAGCACCGCGCCGAGTAATACAGCCGCGTTGCCCGAAACGGTATATAGCATCACAAGCCGCCGATCCGCCGCCACTGCCCGCGCTGCTTCAGTAAGAATCCGTGCCTGAGCCTCAGCAACCGTCAAATCGGCTTCCGCCTCCGCCCGTTGCGCCGCCGCTTGCGCCGCCTGCGCCTCGACCTTTGCCCGCTCGATCGCCAGATGGTCAGATAGCACCGATAACGCGCCCGTTGCAAATAACACAACAACAGCCATGAAAATGACCACCGCAAGCCCGTTTCTCATAGCGCACCCCCTTGAATGTCTGCTAACAGTTCCCATGCTTCACGGTAAGCCACAAAGCGGCTACCCAATGACATGGGTATGGTGATTTTTACCCGATCCCCAATGACCGACGGTTTCCTGTAGTACTTGGTAAACAAGCATTTCTCCGTATGCGCCAACCTCGATATGGTTCATGCCTCTTTCTCCTTCCCCCCAGCGAGGGGTGAAAATTTCGCGTGTTTGTCATGCAGGTCTGACATCCGCAACCTGACATAACGCCTGGTCATGGCGTATGTCGTATGTCCAAGCATCTGCCGTAAACTTTCTTCATCGCCGCCGTTGGTAATCCATATTGACCCAAACGTACTGCGTAGCAGGTGTGGGTTGACGTGAAAACCAACAACCTTGCTCAAACGCTTGAAAAGGCTTTGCACAACCCTAACCGTCATCGGTCTGGCGGATTCGCCCCGAAAGGTCACAAACGCGCTTGGCAGATCGTCATTTCTGGTCTCAAAGTACACCTTGAAGGCTTCCGTCGTCTTTTCCCCTACAGGTAACTGCCGTTCCCGTTTGTCCTTGCCGAATACCCGAACATGCCGGTTTTCAAGGTCAATATGCTCACGCTGTAAGTTACATGCTTCCCCGACCCTGATACCGGTATCAAGCATGAGCATAACCAAAGCCGTGTTACGCTCCGGCTTTCTGGTCTCTGTAACCGCCTTGAGCAAGGCTTTAACCTGATCTGCCGTCAAGCTCTTTGGCAAAAGTGAAGGGACAAGGGGACGATCTACCGCCCCGATGGGGTTATGGGTCAACTGGTACTCTCGCTGTAGCCAGTTGAAAAAACACCGTAAGACGTTATAATGACTTAAGAGGGTTTCGGGCGTACATCCGCGGGTGCGGTAGGACGCCAGAAACCGCCGGATATGTCGGGGGGTTACGTCCGCCAAGTCGCGCCCCCCGACTAACGTTTCAAATGCCGTTAACACCTCCTCGTAACGTTTCAACGTTCTGGGCGACCTTCCCCCTGCCAGTTTTGCAAGTAGAAACTCTTTGACGGCTTCATGCAGGGTCATGGTCTTTTCTCCTTGCCCGTCCCCGGCCTTTCCTGACCAGTTCTTCACGCCAGGGGTTAAACTTTTGACGACCTAGCCGCGCATGCTCTTCGACGTAAGCCAGCAATGCCGCCCGCTCGACAAACCAATCACGCCCCATCTTGACGCCAGCAACCCGCCCATAAGCAACCAGCCGTCGCACCTGGGTTACACAGTAACCCGACAACTTCGCCCCTTCCTGAATGGTGACATAGTCCTGTAATGTCATATCTTGCTCCTCTGCGCATTCCTAACCGCCTCACAAATAACCTCGTCTTCCGTCATCGCTCTAGCTCCTTTTGCTTTGAAATTTTGGTTACTACGAAACCCTACTATCCAAGTATAACAGATAAAAAAAGAATTGCAAGTAGCAATTCCCTTTTGACAGCAAAAAACTGGAGAAGTGGTTACACTTCCCCAGTTTCGTCGTCTTTGCGCCTTGCCCCTGTCCGCCAGGGGTCAAACTTTGCCCTACCTAGCCGCTCAATCTCCGCCACGTAAGCCAAAACATCAGCCTTGTTGACAATCCAATCACGCCCAAACTTGACGCCACGAACATGCCCTTTATGCACAAGCCGTATTATGTTCAGCGGTCTGTAGCCAGAAAGTTCTGCCGCCTCCCGTGTAGTGATCCACTGGTCAAAATCCTCTGGCATAGTAACCCCCTTCCTGGTGAAAGGGTCACTTGCGCCCTTGCAAGTTAGCCCTCAACCCTTCCCCAGGAATGGGCGGTATAGGACTCGAACCTACGGCCTCCTCCGTGTAAGGGAGGCGCTCTAACCGACTGAGCTAACCGCCCGCAACCAGGGCAATCATAACAGGTTTTGGCGTCTAGTCAAATGCTTTGCACCCCACTCAATGCATAATAATCACCATATAGACCTGGTTAGGGACGGCGATCTCCGTGTGTAGCGTTCCGTATTGCTGTTCTAGCTCCAGTTTTAGCCGTCTCGTGACCTCGCTGTGGATAGCGTCTGGAGCAAAGGTGGTGAACGAGTAAGCCCGCGCCTGGATATATCCGAGTGCCTGAGCCAGTCGGGTGTGCGCCGTCCAGGTCCAACGGTCGCGCAGCCACTCTGCCCGACAACCTAACGCCTCGTAATACCCGACGACGTCACGTGTGCTTTCGACGCCGATCGCCGGAATGGGGTGGGCCAAATCGGAGCACAGCGCTTTGTACCGTGCATTCAGCGCCGGGATTTCGGTCCCGTTGCCGGTGTGCATCAGGACGATCGGGCCATCAGACCGTACCACGCGCAGCAGTTCAGCGGCGGCTTGTTGCCAATCGCGGATGAAATAAAAGAGATGCGTCGCCACGGCCATATCGAACGTCGCGTCAGTATACGGCAAGCGCGTCACATTAGCCTGATGCCACACAATGGGAAGCGTCGAGGCACGGTCCTTTCCAGCGCGCAGCATCACAGGAGAGATATCAGCACCGGTAACAGTGTAGCCCAGTTCCGCCAGCGGGATGGCGATTCTCCCGTTGCCGATACCTGGCTCGAATAGACGAGGATACTGTGACGGCGGGAAACGTTCGACGAGGGCATCCAGCGCCGCGCGAAAACAATGCGCGTCAACAGTACGCGTTTCGTCATACAACGCAATGAGTGGATCAAACGACAGCGAGTGCATTGATTAACGGTGTTCTGATTATCTCTGGCTGCACATCTTCGATGGCGAAGTTGTTGCATCCATTGAACGCCGCAAATGCGCACAGTTTCTCCGCCAACGCGGGCAGCACGGCCTCGTATTCGTCGAAACCTGGCTCAAACAACAGCCGCTTGATGACGAACGTCTTGGGCTTGCGGTCGGCTTTGCTGTCCATGCGCGCTACAAACCGGTCGCCCCACAGAATCGGCAGGACGAAGTAGCCGTATTTGCGCTTGGCCTCGGGAACGTAGCACTCGATCGTATAGTCGAACCCATCGAAAAACGTCTTGAGCCAGCGCCGGTTGATGATGAGATTGTCGAAGGGCGAGAGAATATGCAGATGCGGTTCGCCATTGGGCGATTGTGTGCCGGCTTCAAAAACGTCGCTGAGCGCGTAACACGGCTCGCCGTTCAGCCCTTCGACCTCGAACGTTGTGACTTCGCCCGCATCCACCATCGCCTGTAGTGCGGCGGGATCGGCTTTGCGGCGCGACCATTGGATCTCATTCTCTCGTAGCACGCCGCCTGTATTGAGCGCGAAGCGCACGATGAACCGTTGAAGTTCTTCCTCCGTGGGCGGTGTGGTGTCCACATCCGGTGGCAGCACACGTTCGGTCAGGTCGAAGATGCGCTGGAAGTTGCGGCGCTGCGTCACCATCAATTCGCCCATCGAAGCGAGGATTTCCAGGGCTTGTTTGGCCGGTTTCCAATCCCACCATCCAGTTTTGAAAGACGCCGGCTTCTCAAAGTCGGAAGCGCCGAGTGGCCCTTCGGTGCGGATGCGCTCTTTGACATATGCGATCACATCCGCATACTCGGCCAGCCATTCGCGTTGGCGACCCCAGAGTGCCTGATATCCCATGCGCGGCGCATAGAAGCGGTAATCGCGCATGGGAATGTAGGCCATCGCGTGCGTCCACCACTCGAAGACGCGGCGGTCTTTGGCAAGCAGATCATCCAGCATGACAGGTGCATACTGCGGAAACCGTGCCCAGAGTGTATGATGGTGGGCGCGTTGGATGATGTGGATTGTGTCAATCTGCACATAACCCAGACGTTCGATGATCTGCGCTGCGCCTTCTTTGTCAGGAGGTAATGCCCATCTGCCATCGAGACCGAGGGCATGCAAGGCCAGTTGCCGCGCTTGGAGGGCTGAAATTTTCATGGTTGGCTTGGTTTATTTGTGAGTATCGGCTTTCATACGCAGGAAAACGTAGTATATCATCCGCCAAAGCGTTTTGGCGCTGGATGCGGTATGGGAATGATAGACCTCGGATTCACCCACGTAGGCGATGAGATAGCCACGGCGTTGCACTTCGCCCGCCCAGGCGTAATCCTCAAGCTCCGTGAGGGTTTCGTCGAAGGGAATTTCCAGCGCCAAAGCTTTGGGAAATGCGGAACTGGCGTTGGAGAAGATGTGATCGTTGCGCCGCAGGGTGGTGGTTTTGGAATGATAGCGCCACCACAAACGTAGCCGCTCGGCCCACGCCAGAGGGACGCCGGGGCGGGCAATGTGACGGCTGAAGGCGCCGGCAACTTTGGGATTTGCCAGCGGAGCAATCAACGTCTCCAACCAACGCGCGTTGGCCGGCGTCGCGTCGCCGCTGAGACTGACCACGATCTCGCCCCGCGCGTTGTGTACACCGAGGTTCATGGCGCGCGGATAGCTGAATTGTTCCGGCGCCAGAGACACCCGGCGCAGATGAAAAGCTGTGGATGTGCCATAGTTTTGCAACACCTCGGCAATGCCGTTCCCTGCGCTCGAATCCACAACCAGAACCTCGGCAGGTAGAAAGGTTTGCCTCTCGATCACCCGCAACGTTGTGACCAGCAACTCCTTCAACGTGGGAACGCCGCGTGGCGCGCGCTCACTGTTATCGTAAGTTTTGATGACGACAGAAACTTCAGGTTGATAAGTTTTGGAATCCATCACATTCACATAGCCCAATAGCACGGTCGGAACTTGAGTGAGTATAACATAAGGCTGTCCTTTGTCGAAAGGTGATGGGCGTCAGAACATTCCAACGTTCAAGCGCGCTAACACTCACCCGCGGCGCGCACGATGAACATAACGGGTGAAGCCGTTGGGTTTGACGATCCGATAGACTGCAATGTCATCATAGCCTGCCGTCATCAGTTCTTCACGGATGTCGTCGCCGGTCACATAGACGGCAAGCGGCGCCAAGTGCACCATGTGCGCCAGGATTGCGGGGATGGTTGCTTCGGCGGATGCTAACTGTCGCCCGTAGGGCAAGTCGGTGACGAGCGCATCGGCGGTTTGTGACCATTCGCGAGCATCGGCAAGCGTCACACGGGGCGCATAGCCGAAGTGCAGCAGATTCCGCTGTGCCATGCGCACCATTCGGGGGTTGCTATCCGCGCCGTAAGCGGTCAGGCCAAGCGCGCTCGCCTCCAAAAGAATGGAGCCGGTTCCACAACATGGATCCATTAATGTCCTGGCCGGCGGCGTGACAAGGTTGACCAGCGCGCGAGCTACTCGCGCTTCCAGAGAAACGGAAACATGGCAGGGCTTGGCCGTGTGCGGTGTGTAGCTCTGTGCCGCTTCTGCTAGAATTTCGCCGAGCCAGAAGGTGTGCCGTTGTGCGACCAGCAGCAAGCGGTGTTGGGGCGCGGTGACGTTTGCGCGGCAGTGGATGGCATCGGCAGCCAGAACCACGGCATCCTGTTGTGGCATGGGAAAGCGCCCCGACAAATAAAGCGCGTCCACGCAGAAATTGTCCAGCTCAAACGGCATTTGGCGAAGCATCTCGAGCAGACCCGCGAACGTGGACGCCTGCGCCAGACGCCGCAAGCCGGTGCGCACATAAGCGGCATGCGGAATGTACGCCAACGAGTTGCACTGTGCGACGCCGTCCGCGTCCGGACGGCCTCCGGTCAGATGCTCACATTCGGCGGCGATAAGTTCGTTGATCTCGTTGCTGCGCGTGCGGACGCAGACAGCGACAAGATCAGCACCTTCAGTCATACCCCTCCACAACGTTCCAACGTTGGAACGTTGGACTAAAGGACCAGCACACACACCGGCATCGGAACGTGGGTGACGTGGCCTGTTGGTGTGAGATGGCCTGTCTGCGGGTCAATCGTGAAGGTGACCATCGTGTCGCTGTCCTGATTGGCCACAAAGAGATACGTCCCTGTGGGATCAATGGCAAAGTTACGCGGCGTCTGACCCTGCGTTGGCGCGTGCCCGACATAGGTCAGCCACCCCGTTGCCGGGTCAATGGCGTAGATGACGAGACTATCGTGGCCGCGATTGGAAGCGTACAGGAATTTACCTGACGGTGCAACGTGAATATCGGCACCGGTGCTGTGACCGGCAAAGTTTTCCGGCAGCGCCGGCACAGTCTGGAGCGCAGTCAGTGTCCCCTGTGCGGCATCGTAGGCCAGGGCGATGATCGTCGAACCCATCTCGGTCATCAGATAGGCGTATTTGCCGTTGGGGTGAAAGGCCAGATGGCGCGGCCCGGCCCCTGCGGCTACCTCCAACCACAGCGTCGTATGTGGGATCAACTTGCCGTTGGCCAGATCGAGCCGGTAAGCCATCAGCCGATCAATGCCCAGATCGGCGACAAAGGCATACCGGTTTGTCGGATCCGGGTTGATGGAATGGGCATGCGGCCCCTCCTGCCGCTGGGGATTGACGCCGGAACCGCTGTGCTGCACGACATCGGAAGCCGGCTCCAGGCCGCCGTCTCCACGCACCGGAAAAACGGCCACGTTGCCGCCCATATAGTTTGCCACGTAGACAAAGTGCCCGGTCTGATCCACGCTCACGTGACATGGCGCGCCGCCGTGGGTGCATTGGCTATTGATGAAGGTCAGCATGCCTGTCTGCGGCTCAATGGCGAAGGCACTCAATCCCCCACCGGACTGACCTTCAAAAGTCATCGTCTCGTTCACGGCGTAGAGATAGCGACGTTGAGGCGCCGCCGCAAGGAAGGAAGGGTTTACCGTCTCTGCGGCGACGCCGGATGGGATCAGCGCCCCGGTCGTCATATCCAACCGGTAGAGGTAAATGCCCTTGCTGTCACCACGGTAAGTGTACGTCCCTACGTAAACGAAGCGTGTATTTAGCGCAACCACTTCTCTTGCAGTTCTTTGTCAAGGCCCTTGGCTTTGACGGCCGCAAGCCCCTTGTTGATCTTGGAAAGCAACTCGGTGTTGCCCTTCTGCACGAGAATGCCATAGTATTCCTCGGTGAAAGAGTCACCGACGATCTTCAGCTTGGCGCGATATTCCTCGCGTTGCAGGGCAAAGTCCGCCGCGACCGGCGTATCGCAAACGACTGCGTCAATGCGCCCGGCGACCAGATCCTCGAACGCCAGCCCAACTTCGTCATATTCCTTGAGCGTGACGCCGGACATCTTCTGGACCTCGAAGGCACCGGTGGTGCTGATCTGTGCCCCGACGGTATGGCCGCTCAACGTCTCCGGTCCGGTGATGTCGCTATCGGCGCGCACGACGACGATCTGCCCGGCGTTGATGTATGGATCGGAGAAGTCGTATTGCTGTCGCCGCTCATCGGTGATGGTGACGGACGAGATAATCGCATCATATTCACCTGCGGCAAGACCGGCAAAGATGCCGTCCCAGGCCACATTCTTGTACTCGACCTGAAAACCGGCTTCTTTCGCGATCGCGTTCATCAGGTCAATGTCGAAGCCCACGATTTGCTTGTTCTCGTCTACAAATTCCATCGGCGGCCATGTGGCATCTGTTGCCACAACGATCTTCTGTGACCGCTGACAACCTGTCATCAGACTGGTAACGAGCACAATTGCCAACATCATAAACGTAGCGAACTTTTGCAGTTTCATAATCTCCTCCCTTTTCTTGGAAAAATATAGTCAGCTGAGGTAAACTTGCGCGCTAACCCCGGTTGCTATTATGTCCATAAACGTCGTGATGTCAAATGAAGGTCCTTTTTGCACGACCAAACGATTGGGATATACTTTTGGGGATTAGGGATTGGGGAGGGGGGACGCCTGTTCTGGGCCTATCTATCTCCTTACCGCTTACTCTTTACCCCTTATTTTGTACTTTGGAGACTCTGATGCAAACAATACGTTACATACTTGTCGGACTGGGTAATCTGGGCCGCCGCTTTTGTGAGGTGATCGCCGAGAAGGATGCATTGCTGCGTGAGCGTTACGGCCTTGAACTGCTGCTTGTGGGCGCGGCAGACAGCCGGGGCGCGGCCTACGACACGAACGGGCTTGATCCGGTGCATGTCGCACAACTCAAACAGGCGGGTGATTCGGTTGCCGCCTATCCCGGTGTCGGACGTTTAGGGTGGGACGCGCTATCGCTCGTTGAAGCGGCAGACGCCGATGTACTGCTGGAAGCCTCGCCGGTCAACCTGACCCAGGGCGCGGAGCCGGGCCTGAGTTGCATCCGCACTGCGATGCGCAAGGGGATGCACGTCGTCACACCGAACAAGGGGCCGCTGGTCGTGGCCTACCGCGAACTGCACGCGCTGGCGAAAGCGCAGGGCGTCAAACTGCGCTTCGATGGCACCGTCGCGGGTGGCCTGCCGGCGATCAACCTGGGCGCGCGGGATTTGCGCGGCGCGGTCGTGGAGTGCATCGAGGCCGTGCCCAACCTCGTCACCGGCTACGTGATGGACCTGCTCGCCGACGGTGTGCCGTGGGATGAAGCGCTGGCACTGGCGCGCGATGAAGGCGTGCTTGAGGGAGATGGCTCGTGGGATCTCGAAGGCTGGGACGCGGCGGCGAAACTCGTCATCCTGGCGAACGCCGTGGCAGATTTCCCCGCCACACTGGACGACGTGACGCGCGCCGGCATTGTGACCGTCAGCGCGGAGGCGTTGGTCGCGGCGCGCAGACGGGGGCAGTGCTATCGCTTGCTCGCCCGCGCCGAACGGCAACCCGACGGCGGCTACGCCCTCTCCGTCACCCCCATGCCGCTGTCGCCGGATCACCCGTTTGGGCGGCTCGGCCGCAAGCAGATGGGCGTCGTCTACACCACCGACATCTACGGCGTTATCACCGCGATTATTGACGAACCGAATCCGATTCCGTCGGCGATGACGATGCTGCGGGATGTGCTGGATATTTACAGTTGACAATTCATCCAACTCTCATATAATCATATCAACGTAATCCGTCAAAGACGGTGAACGGGAGGAGTAGGCGATTGAGGGAGCAGCGCTCACTCCGTCACTGGGAACAGAGAATAGGGTCACCGGCTGAAAGCCCTTGCAGTGACAGATCGCCGAAGGTCGCCCGGGAGTCGAGCGGCTGAATTGGGGGATGGCCCTCAGTAGGTCGCTACGGGATCGCCCGTTACAGCGAGCATCCATCGCTTAGGCTGTGGATGGCAGAGTGTACCGGTGTGCGCCGGTAAATCAGGGTGGTACCGCGGAGGCCCACTTCGTCCCTGGACGGAGTGGGCCTTTTTGTTTGTCAGCAGATTAAGCAGATTTAGCGGATTAAGTACAAGCTAATCTGCTCAATCTGCTCAATCTGCTGACTATTTTCTTGATGGAGGACTGACATGACTGCTTTACCGAAACGCTACGATCCGAAGACCGAGGAGCCGCGCTTGCAGGCATTCTGGCAGGCGCAGGGCGTGTATCACTTCGATATTGACGACGCCACGCGCCCGGTTTACTCGATTGACACGCCGCCACCGACGGTTTCCGGGCACCTGCACCTGGGTCATGTCTATTCGTACAGCCACGCCGACTTTATGGCGCGGTTCTGGCGGATGAACGGCTACAACATTTTCTATCCGATGGGCTACGACGACAACGGCCTGCCCACCGAGCGCCTGGTCGAAAAATGGGAGGGCATCCGCGCCGTGGATGTGGGCCGGGAGGCGTTCATCGAGCGTTGTCTGGCGGTGAGCGAACAGGCGGAAAAAGATTACCAGGCGCTCTGGCAGCGTTTGGGCCTTTCGATTGACTGGCGCTACACCTACCGCACGATTGACGCGAACGCGCGGCGCATCTCACAGCTTTCGTTCCTTGATCTTTACCGCAAGGGATTGGTCTATCGCAAGGAAGCGCCCGCGATCTGGTGCCCGGAGTGCCAGACCGCAATCGCCCAGGCTGAACTGAACGACCTCGACCGCGCCAGTACGTTCTACACGCTGGCTTTCGCGCTGGAAGACGGCGGTGTGCTGGAAATCGCCACCACCCGCCCGGAATTGCTGCCCGCGTGTGTGGCGATCTTCGTTCACCCGGATGACACGCGTTATGCGGGATTGGTCGGTAAGCAGGCGCGCGTGCCGTATTTTGACCAGTGGGTGCCGGTCCTGACCGATCCCGGCGCGGACCCGGAGAAGGGCACGGGCGCGGTGATGTGCTGCACCTTCGGCGACACGACGGATGTGGCCTGGTGGTATAAGCACAACCTGCCGCTGCGTGTGGCGCTGGACCACGCCGGGCGGATGACCGATCTGGCGGGCGCGTTTGCCGGTCTGCCCTCACGCGAAGCCCGGCGGCAGATCGTGGCGGCACTGGCGGAGCGCGGCCTGCTCCTGGCACAAAGCCCGCTGGCGCAGTCCGTGCGCGTCCACGAGCGGTGCGACACGCCGGTGGAGTACATCGTCACGCCACAGTGGTTTATCCGTGTGCTCGACTTCAAGGACGAGCTACTGGCGTCCGGCGCGAAGGTGCGCTGGCATCCCGATCACATGGAAACCCGCTTCCGCGAGTGGGTCGAAAACCTCAACTGGGACTGGTGCATCTCCCGCCAACGCTACTACGGCGTGACCTTCCCCGTCTGGTACTGCAACGCCTGTGGCGCGACAATCCTCGCCGGGGAAGACGAGTTACCCGTGGACCCGACGACACGCCCGCCCGCCGCTTGTCTCACTGATGCTTGCGCCGGATCACAATCCGGCGCTCCCCGCACCTGCGCATGTGGCAGCACGTCCTTCACCCCGGAAACCGACGTGATGGACACCTGGGCCACCTCATCGCTGTCCCCGCAAATCGCCGGACAGTGGCTGACGAATCCCGAACTCTACGCCAAAGTCTATCCCTTCTCGCTGCGCCCGCAGGCCCACGAGATCATCCGCACGTGGGCGTTCTACACGATCGTGAAATCGCACCACCACTTCGGCGCGACGCCGTGGACCGACGCGGGGATTTCGGGGTGGGGGCTGGCCCCTGAAGGCACCGGCAAGATCTGCAAGAGTCGTGGCGGCGGCCCGATGCCGCCGATGGAGATGCTCGACCGGTATTCGGCGGACGCCGTGCGCTATTGGACTTCGAGCACCGGCTTCGGCAAGGACTCGATCATCAGCGAGGAGAAAATCCAGATCGGTGAGAAATTGATCACCAAACTGTGGAACGTCGCCCGTTTCGCCGAACGGTTTTTGCTCTCCCCGGCCTTCCCCCCACTGGCGGGGACTGAGGGGGGGCTATCCCCCGCCGATCGTTGGATTCTCGCCCGCACCCAACGCTTGATCCGCCGCGTCACCGCCCTGTTCCGCGATTACGATTACGCTGCCGCCAAAAGCGAGATTGAGACTTTCTTCTGGCGCGATTTGGCGGATAATTACCTGGAGATGGCGAAACTGCGCCTGTATGCTCAGGACACAGGGGCGGCTTTTACACTTGATGACGTCTTATTGACAACGCTTAAGTTGTTTGCGCCGTTTCTGCCGCATGTGACGGAGACCATCTACCTGGCACTTTTTGCGGAACGTGACGGCGCTGTGTCCATCCATCGCGCCCACTGGCCTGAAGCCGACGCGCGTTTCGAGGATGCGGATGCTGAATCTTTTGGTGAGACCCTGGTTGAAGTCGCCACGGCGGTACGGCGTTATAAGAGTGAGCGTGGTCTCTCGCTTGGCGCGGAAGTCGGTCCGCTGCTTCTGGCGACGCGCAACACAATGCTGGCGGAACAGTTCCGCGCGGCAACGCAAGACCTCGTCAGCATCACGCGCGCGCAGCGCGTCGAAGTTGTTGCTGCGCTTGACGGAGAAAGTATAATACTTTTGGATGGTCAAATCCAGGCGGCTTTGATGACAATCTGACCGTGAGTGGCGCGACTAAAGCCTACCGGACTAAAGCCTACCAGACTAAAGCCTATCGGACTAAAGACTACCAGACTAAAGCCTATCGGACTAAAGCCTACCAGACTAAAGACTACTTGACTAAAGCCTACCAGACTAAATAATGTTGGACATTGCGGCCCTGAATGAGCGTTTTGAGCACGCCTCCACCGAGGAGATTCTGCGCTGGGCGTGGGAGACCTTTGCGCCGGACGTGGCGACGAGTTCGTCCTTCCAGACGCAGAGTGTGCCGCTGCTACACATCATCTCGCAGGTATGTCCGGAGATGCCGATCATTTTCATAGACACGGGCTTCCACTTCCCGGAGACGCTGGCCTTTCGGGATATGCTCCAGGCGCGTTTCAAGCTGAATATCCTCACCGTGCGGCCAACGATGACGCAAAGCGAGCTGTTGCAGCAATACGGGGAGGCGCTTTATCGCCGCGACCCGGACTTATGTTGTTACATTAACAAAGTGCAGCCGATGCAGTGGATCACGGCGCGGATGAAGGCCCTGGTGGCGGGAGTGCGACGGGATCAGACCGCCAATCGCCAGACAATGCGTGTGCTCCATCAACCGGCCAAGGGGCCGCTGCAGATTCATCCCATGCTGAACTGGACCAAAGCCGATGTGGAGGCATACCGTCAGGCACACGATCTACCCGTCCATCCGCTGTATTATCGTGGTTATATGAGCATCGGCTGCGCGCCATGCACGCGCCCGGTGTTCCTCGGTGAGGACGAGCGCGCCGGACGATGGGCGGATTCGGACAAAAAAGAATGTGGTTTGCATTTGGATTGGCAAGAGGAGGAGAAAAAGCATGGACGGTAAAAATGTCATTTTGATCACCGGTGGTGCGGGGTATATCGGCTCGCAGTTGATCCGTGACATCGTTTTGGATCCACGCTTTGCCGGTTTCACGGTACGCATTTACGATAGCTTGCGCCACAAAAACTTCAGCGCGCTAATGGATTTGCCGGTGGAAAGGCGTTATGAGTTCATCGAGGGCGACATCCTCGACCGGCTCAATTTGCAGCGTGCTATGCAGGATGCTGCTATGGTTGTCCACCTGGCGGCCATTGTCACCACCCCGCTGAGTTTTGACCATCCGGAGTGGACGGAGCAGATCAACCACTGGGGGACGGCGGCGGTTGTGGATTGTATGGTGCGGGCGGGCGTGATGCGCATGATCTACGCCAGTTCCGCCAGCGTCTACGGACCGGGTGGGCCGTTCAAGGAAACCGACCTTTGCCGTCCCGTCGGTCCGTATGCGATCTCCAAACGCAAGGCCGAGGACGAGATTCGCCAGGCGGAGGTGCGCGGCATCCAACCGACCATCGTGCGGTTGGGCACCGTCTTCGGGAGCGCGCCGGCCATGCGCTTTGATGCGACCATTAACCGCTTCGCCTATCTCGCGGGGGTGCGCCGCCCGATGGTTATTTACGGCAGCGGCAATCAAGTGCGTCCGTTCATCCACATCCGCGACACCTCGGAGGCCTTGCGGCTCTGCATGGCCGATCCGGCCTTTATCGGTGAGACGGTCAACGCGGCAACCGAGCACCTGTCGCTCAACACCATCGCCACAGCCGTGCAGCGCATTATCCCCGAAGCGACGATGCGTTATACCGATCAGGACATCCTCACCGAGATCAGTTACGATGTGGACGCCACGAAACTCATCAGCATGGGATTTGTCCCGCAGGTGAGCCTGGAAGAAGGGCTGAAGGAAGTCCTTGAACGCTGGAAGGGGTTTTAGCGTAGTCAATGTTGGCGCGGATTCGGAAGGCTGATTACGATGAATGATTGGGGGTCTTTTGTGTATAGTCCTTGAGTCTCTTGAGGTGAACATTGCGCTCGCCTGAGCAAGTTGCCCAAATCTGGGTTGAATGTATAATGTAGTCACATTAGTGACTATATTGTGGAGGAACTATGACCGAGATTGGAGTGCGTGACCTGAAAGCCAAAGCTTCAGAGATTGTACGGACGGTGCGGGATGAACGCGCGCATTATGTCATCACACATCGGGGGCGTCCGGTGGCGTTGCTTATGCCATTGGAAGAGCCAAAATTCGAAGGAGAACTGGATATCAAGGGGGCCGATAGTGTGTGGCAGGAGTTGATTGCGTTGAGCGAAGAAATCGGTCGCGCGTGGCAATCGCCAAAAACCGGTGTGGAACTGTTGTCGGAAATGCGGCGTTAGGTGTGACCATGTCTGTAATGTACACAATTGATGCTAGTGTCTTTGTCAACGCCTTCAACGCTTACGAACCGGGGCATGCTAACAGTTGCCGTTTCCTGGAATACGTCAAGACGCAGGCTTTTCCGATTATCGTACCGACATTGGTGTTGCCTGAAGTTGCGGCGGCAATTAGCCGGGGAAGCCGAAACGCCACCCTGGCGCGGAAATTAGTTAGCGCTATTGGGCGTTTGCCCAACCTGATCGTGGTGTCATTGGACGATGTTCTGGCGCAGCAATCGGCAGATATGGCGTCGGATTATCGCCTGCGTGGCAGCGATGCGGTGTATGTCGCCGTGGCGCTGCGTTTTGGCGCTACTCTGGTGACCTTGGATCAAGAACAAGCGGCGCGGGTGGCTTCAGTGTTGACAGCCCAGGATCCGCTTGCAGCACTGACAACTTTAGAAAGAAACCCAGCGCAAACTTAGGTGTGGGCGGGCACGGTCAGAGACCGGCCCGAGCACAGGAACGAAGTCTGCTTAATCTGCTCAATCTGCTGACCATAGAGGGGAACTCATGACCGAATTATCCAAAACCTACAATCCGAAAGAACACGAGCAACGTCTGTACCACTGGTGGGAATCTCAGGGCTATTTCAAGCCGGAGACGCTTATCGCCAAAGGCATCGCTTCGACAGAGGGCAAGCGCTTTTGCATCACCATGCCCCCGCCCAATGTGACGGGCATCCTGCATCTGGGTCACGCGATGACGGCGGCAATCGAAGACTTGATGACGCGCTACTACCGCATGCGCGGCTTCGAGACACTTTTCCTGCCCGGCTCCGACCACGCCGGCATTGCCACGCAGAACGTCGTCGAACGCGAGCTGGCGAAAGAGGGCCTGACGCGCCACGACCTGGGCCGTGACGCCTTCGTCGAGAAGTGCTGGGAATGGAAGGGGAAGACGCACGCGCGCATCACCGATCAACACCGGCAGCTTGGCATCTCTTGCGACTGGGAACGTGAACGCTTCACGCTCGATCCGGGGTTGAGCTATGCCGTGCGTACTGCGTTCCACACGCTCTACGAGCGCGGTTTGATCTACCGCGGGCCGTACATGGTCAACTGGTGTCCGCGCTGCGAGTCGGCGATTTCCGACCTGGAAGTCGAACCCACCGAACACGATAGCCATCTCTGGTATATTCGTTATCCCGTTGTGACCGCCGACTGGCCCGGCCCCCAACATCCCTGGGGCAGCGGACGCTGGGCCGAAGGCGCGACGACGTTCATCGAAATGGCGACCACCCGCCCGGAGACCATTCTCGGCGACAGCGGCGTCGCCGTCCATCCCGACGATCCGCGCTGGAAAGCCCTCGTCGGCAAGATGGCGGTTTTGCCCGCGATTGGGCGTCTTATTCCCATTGTGGCGGATGAGGTAGTCGAGCCGGAATTCGGCACGGGCGCGGTGAAGGTGACACCGGCCCACGATCCCACCGACTACGAAATCGGTATGCGTCACAACCTGCCGCAAGTGGATGTGATGACGTCTACCGGCATGATGAATGAGCAGGCCGGACCTTACGCGGGCCTGGAACGCTATGCCTGCCGTGAGGCGATTGTGGCGGATTTCGAGAAAGAAGGATTGCTCGTGAAGGTCGAACCTTATCATCACAGCGTCGGCCACTGCCAGCGTTGTGACACGATCATCGAGCCGCGCATCAGCACGCAATGGTTCGTGCGCACCAAACCGCTGGCCGAAGCGGCGATGCGCGTCGTCCGCGACGGCACGATGCGCATTATCCCGGAGCGTTTTGAGAAGACGTGGTTCCACTGGATGGAAAACATCCGCGACTGGTGTATCAGCCGCCAACTGTGGTGGGGGCACCGTATCCCGGTCTGGTATTGCCAGGATTGCGATCATCAGTGGAGCGCTGTCGAAGACCCGACGACGTGCCCCAAGTGCGGCAGCCGCATGATCGTGCAGGATGAGGACGTGCTCGACACGTGGTTCTCCTCCGGGCTGTGGCCGTTTTCCACACTCGGCTGGCCTGAAGCGACCGCCGATATGCAGCGCTTCTTCCCCACCGACATGCGCGAGACCGGCTACGACATCCTCTTCTTCTGGGTGGCCCGCGAGACGATGCTGTCGCTGGCGCTGCTCGGACACGCGCCGTACCACACAGTTTATCTGCATGGCTTGATCCGCAACGAACGCGGCGAGAAGATCAGCAAATCCATGCCTGATGCGTGGAAATACGATCCGCTCTACATCATTGATGAGTACGGCACGGACGCCCTGCGTTACACCCTCACCACCTCTTCCACGCCGGGGAACGACATGAACCTCGATCCCCGTCGTCTGGAAGGTGCGCGCAACTTCGCCAACAAAATCTGGCAGGCAACGCGGTTTATTCTGATGAACATCCGCGATGGAGACCTGTCAGGTTTGGAAAACCTGACAGGTCTGGAACTGGAAGACCGCTGGATTCTCAGCCGTCTGGAGCGGCTCACGGGTGATGTCTTCGCGCTGATGGAGACGCAGCAGTACGGCGAGGCCGGACGGCGCGTGCGCGATTTCCTGTGGGATGAATTCTGCGACTGGTACATCGAGGCGAGCAAGGTGCGGCTTTATGCGGAAGATGCCAACGTGGACAAGAACACACCGCGCATGGTGCTGTTGACCGTGCTGGAGCGCGCGCTGCGCCTGCTGCATCCTTTCATGCCGTTTGTGACCGAGGCCCTCTGGCAGGCGTTACCACAGGCGGTGAAGCAAGGGGAGGCGCTCATCATCGCGCCGTGGCCGATGCAGAACGCTAAGTGGCTCAACGACGAGGCCGAAGCGCAGATGACACTGCTGATGGAGCTTGTCCGGGGGATCCGCAACGTGCGCTCGGAGTACAATGTCGAAGCCGGGCGGCGGGTGGCGGCGATCATGGCAGCGGGTGCGAACGCGCCGTTGCTCGAAGCGCGGCGTGACGTGCTGACCTTCCTCGCGCATTTAGACGCAGACGCGCTGAAGATTGTGGCGGTGTGTGAACCGGTGGCGCAGTCCGTCTCGGTGCTGGCCGGGGACGTGGTCGCCTATCTGCCACTGGCCGGGCTGGTTGATCTCGACGCGGAGCGCGCGCGCTTGCAAAAAGCGTTGGAGAACCTGGAGTCCCGCATCAACGGCAGCCGCCAACGTCTTGACGGCCCCTTCGCCCAGAAAGCGCGCCCCGATGTCGTCCAGCGGGAGCGCGAAAATCTGGTGGCGATGGAGGCCGAAGCGGCGCAAGTCCGCGAGCAACTGGCGCGGTTGGGCTAAATATCAGCGGATTGAACGGATTTCAACGGATTGTTGTAGCGCGAATTGCCAATTCAGGCTACAAAAGATAATTTTAGGAGGAGACTATGCCACAAAGTAGACGAGAACAAAGACGCGCCCGCCATGAGGCGAAACGCAAAGCCAAGCGCAAGGCGGCGCGGCCGCAATTATCAGCGCGCAGCCGGAAGGCGATGTTGCGCCAGGCGTTGTCATGGCCGGTACTGGAGTGCTGGGTCAATGAAAAATGGCAGGACCCTATGCAATTGAATCAAGTCGTGGTTGTGCGGCGGGATCCGGTGACAGGTGAGGTCAGGGTGGGCACGTATCTGGTGGATCGCGCATGTCTGGGTGTGAAGAACGCATACGCAGCCAACTTTATCAATGCCGAATCTTTTCGTCGGGAAATGTTGTCAAGAATGCAAGAACGGCAAAAGCTCATTAAAGTAGATTTCAATCTCGCGGCGAAGATCATCAAAGTCGGTATTGAGTACGCGGCGCAGTTTGGTTTCCGTCCGCACCGTGATTACTTCGAAGCCTCGATTTTGTTGCAAGACGCCGATCCGGATGCGGTGGATGTCGAAATTCCTGTAGGTGGGCCAGAGGGAAAGCCGTTCTTCATCGCCGGGCCGTACGATAACGTGGATAAAATCATGAGCCGGTTGATGCAACAATTGGGGCCTGGAGGCTATAACTATCTGGTCGCTGTATCCCCTGATAGCGAATTTTTCCGGGCCGGGGATGCGGTGTTAGATTGGGATGACGAGGATGATGAGGACGACGTTTTGGACATTGGCGACTTTGAATCCATCGAACCGTCTGCCGACGATCGTTGAGTGTTTGTAACACGAATTCCAATTCGCGTTGTAGGTCTCGAATGCAGGGCTGGATCACAAATCCAGCCCTTTCTCTTTTCCATTCTTTGTTCTGTTGTATAATGCCTCACTGAATTTAGAAAGGAGCCCATGGCAAAAACATACGTATCGCTGGACTTAGAGACGACCGGCCTTGATCCTATGCGTGATGCGATCATCGAAATCGGCGCACTGCGCTTCGAGGGCGATCAAGTGCTGGAAACCTTCTCCACTTTTGTCAATCCTGGGCGAAAAATCCCCCCCTTTGTCACCGAGCTGACCGGCATCACCAACGCGCAGGTGGAAGGCGCACCCGGAGGACGGCAGGCCACCGCACGGCTGGCCGAATTTGTGGGGCGCGACCCCATCGTGGGACACAACATCGGCTTTGACCTGGCTTTCTTGCGCCAGCACAATGTCCTGCGTGGCAATCCCGCGATAGACACTTTCGATCTCGCCGGAATTCTGGTGCCGCACGCCGGACGGTATAGCCTGGCGCACCTCATCCGCGAGCTGGCGATTGATCTGCCGGAGCAGACCCACCGCGCCCTCGATGACGCCGTGATGGCGCACGCGCTCTTTATGGCGTTGATGCGCCGCGCCGCTCAACTTCCCCAGCAAACGCTGCTCGAAATTGTGCAGTTGGGGCAGCGGATCCAGTGGGGGCCAAGTTACTTTTTCCGCGACGCCCAATATGTCCGCCAGCGTCAAGGGTTCAGCGGCGCGATCGGCGCACAGTTGGCCTCCAAGCGCGGCGGTGATGCAGCCGGCCCTCTGTTCGCCGAGGATGAGGAAGACTACGAACCCCTGGAGCCGCGCCGTGAGCTGCTTCCCATTGATCTGGACGCCCTCACGGCTTTGCTAGACGATGACGGTCCACTGGCGGAAGTATTCGCCGAGTACGAATACCGACCGCAGCAGGTGGAGATGTTGCAGGCTGTGGGACAGGCGTTCAATGAAGGCCGCCATCTGCTCGTCGAAGCGGGCACCGGCACGGGGAAATCGCTGGCCTACCTGTTGCCGGCGATCGAGTGGGCGGTACAGAATCGCCAACGAGTGGTGATTTCCACGAACACGATCAACCTGCAGGAACAACTGGCGAACAAGGATTTGCCGGAGCTGTCCAAAGCCCTTTATGAATTCCGCTATCTGGTGCTCAAAGGACGCTCCCATTACCTGTGCCGCCAACAGTTTCAGGCACTGCGACGGCGCGGCCCGGCGACCGAGGATGAGATGCGTGTGCTCGCCAAAGTGCTTCTGTGGTTGCCCAACACACTCGATGGCGACGGCGATGGGCTGTTTTTGCCGACCGGTCAGGAACAGGCCGTCTGGTACACGCTCTCGGCGGCCAACGAGAGCTGTGATCCGGAGCATTGTAGTTTCTATCAGAGCGACCGCTGCTTTTTCTATCGTGCGCGGGCGAAGGCTGAAGGGACGCATATCCTCATCGTCAATCACGCCCTGTTGTTGGCCGATGTCGCCACGCAAAACCGCGTGCTGCCGGAATACGACCTGCTCATCGTTGACGAAGCCCATCATCTGGAAGATGCCACGACGGAGGCGTTGCGCTACAGCGTGAGTTGGCCGATGTTGCAGCGCGTTTTTGAAGATTTGTTGGCGAGTCGCCAGAATTTCCCCGGCCTGTTGGAGACGGTATTGGGACTGGCGGAACACCAGCCGCGCAAGGTCGCATCGCTGTTGCAGGATGCTGTGGTACGCTTGCAGGACGGCGGAGAACGTTTGCAGCATCAGTTGGAGTCGTTGTTTGCGGAGGTGGAAACGTTCCTCAGGGAGCGGGCGGATCAAAGCGACAATTATGCCATCCGCCTGCGTTTGACGTCCAAGATGCGCGCTCAGGCTACCTGGAGCGATATAAGCAGGGCATGGTCGCAGGTGGCGCCGCATTTTGCGACGTTCGTGGATGCGTTGACGGAGCTTGGCAGCGGCCTCGATGAGTTGACTACCGCCGAAATTGTGGGATTCGAGTCGCTCCACGGGCGTCTGTTGGGCATTATGCGGCAATTGGGCGAGGCATATCAACAACTCCGCCAATTCATCGCCGAACCCCAGGAAAATGCCATTTACTGGCTGGAAGTGCAGAACAATTCTCCGTTCACCTTTAACGCCGTCCCTCTGCATGTGGGCGACTTGATCCATGAATACCTGTTTAAGAAGAAGCGTTCGGTGATCCTCACGTCGGCGACGCTGCGTGTGGAAGGCCGCTTTGACTACATGCGCGAGCGTTTGAGTGCGCGGAAGGCCGATGAGCTGGCCGTTGGCTCGCCTTTCGATTACCAATCCGCTGCGCTGCTGTACATCGTCACCGATGTGCCCGAACCCCGCCATCCCAATTACCAGCAGATTGTAGACCAAACGCTGATCGAGTTATTCCGCGCCACGCAAGGACGCGCGCTGGTGTTGTTCACCGCGCATGCGCAACTGAAGGTCACGGCGCAGGCGATTACCGGCAAGCTGGCGCAGGAGGGGATTACCGTCTACGCACAGGGCACCGGCAGCTCGCGCGCGCAGTTGCTCGATAACTTCCGGCGGGGTGAACGCGCGGTGTTGCTCGGCACCCGGTCGTTTTGGGAAGGGGTGGATGTGCCCGGCGAAGCGCTTTCGTGCCTGGTCATCGTCAAATTGCCCTTCGACGTGCCCAACGATCCCATTGTTGCCGCGCGCGCCGAGGGCTATGAGGATCCCTTCAACGAGTATATGGTGCCGGAGGCGATTTTGCGTTTCACGCAGGGCTTTGGGCGGCTGATTCGCACCGCGACCGATCAGGGGATTGTGGTATTGCTGGACCAGCGCGTGTTGACCAAGAGTTACGGTCGGCGCTTCCTGGCCTCGCTGCCCGACCCGCTCATCCGCCAAGGCCCACGCGCCCAACTGCCCGAAATCGCCGCGCGTTGGCTTTCCGGCCAACCGCTGCCCAAAGACATCGGCGGCGCAGGCGGCGACTTCGACGAAGGGTGGTCCGTCCCTCCGCCCGAAGAACCACCGTGGTTTTGGGGAGCCTGACGATTTTAGATTTTTTGATTTTAGATTTTGGATTTTCGATTGATGTGCTCATTCGCTGATTCTTGATTCGTAATTCGTAATTCGCAATTCGTAATTCCTCGGAGGTCTTATGCGTATCGTCGTAGATGCTTTTGGTTCGGATGCTTGCCCTGGGCCGGATGTGGCCGGGGCGGTGATGGCCGCACGGGAGTGGGGTGACGAGATCATCCTCGTGGGGCCTGAGGAGCGCACACGCGAGGAGCTGGCAAAACACGACACCCGTGGTCTCAACATCCGTATTGTGCACGCGCCGGAGGTGCTCACGATGGAAGAACACTCCGAAGATGTGCGCGCCAAAGAGAACTCCTCGATCCGCGTGGGGATGCGCATGGTCAAGCGTGGGGAGGCCGATGCCTTTGTCTCCGCCGGCAACACCATTGCCTGCCTCTCGGCGGCAATTTTCGATTTGCAGCGCATCCGTGGGATTCGCCGCCCGGCGCTGGCGACGATTTACCCTGTGGGCTTCCAGCCGATGCTGCTGCTCGACATCGGCGCGACGGCGGACCCCAAGCCGGAGTATCTACTCCAATTTGCGCAGATGGGGGTCATCTACGCCGAAAAGGTGTTGGGGATCGCCAACCCGCGCGTAGGCTTGCTCGCCAACGGTGAAGAGCCTGAGAAGGGCACGATGGTGCTGCGTGAGACGTTTGGCGTCTTCAAGCAGAGCGACTTGAATTTCGTGGGCAATGTCGAGCCAAAGGATGTAATGAAGGGCGCGGCGGATGTGGTGGTGACGGATGGCTTTACCGGCAACATTATGCTCAAGACGACGGAGTCGGTGGCTTCGTTTGTCGGACGGCTGGTCAAACGCTATCTGTGGAGCGGGACATTATCGAAAGTGGGCCTGGTGTTGATGCTACCTGCGTTTGTCGTCGCGCTGCCGGGTCTGTTGTGCTTGCTGCCGGGGATACGCCGACTTCTCAAACGCCTGGACTACGCCGAGTATGGCGGCGGATTGCTGCTGGGTGTAGATGGCGTGGTCATCGTGGGGCATGGCCGTTCCAATGCTAAAGCCATCAAAAACGCTGTCCGTCAGGGGCGTGAGGCGGTGGCGGCGCAGATCATCCCCACCATTAAAGCCGGGTTGGAGGCCCGCCGTCAAGAGTCCCATGTCTGAGCGTGTGCGCGTTGTTGTTACCGGCATGGGGGCGATTACGCCGATCGGCCTGACCGTGCGTGAGACGTGGGAGAACGCACTGGCCGGGAAATCCGGTATTGCGCTGATCGAGCACCTTGACACAACGGACTGGCCGGTGCGCATTGCCGGCGCGGTGAAGAATTTTGACCCGGAACGTTACATCCCGCGCAAAGAGGCGCGGCGCATGGCGCGCTGCTCGCAATTTGCGGTCGCTGCGGCGCAGGAAGCGCTGGCCGATGCCCAACTTTCTCCACCACTGCCGGAACCGGAGCGCGTCGGTACCGTCATCGGTGTGGGCATGGGGGGTGTGGAAGTAGCCCTTGAACACACCGCCAAGTTGCGGCGTCAAGGGCCGGTCGGTGTCAACCCTTTTGCGCTGGCGGCTTCTTTGCCGAATATGCCTTCATATCACGTCAGCCTGCTGGCCGGGGCGCAGGGACCGATCAGCACGCCGGTGGCTGCGTGTGCGACCGGATCACAGGCCATCGGCGAGGCCGCAAATCTCATCCGCCAGGGCTGGGCCGATATGGTGATCGCCGGTGGGGTGGAGGGATTGATTATTGATGCTTCGGTCATCGGCTTTGCGGCGATGGGGGCGCTCTCTAAGCGCAACGATGAGCCGGAGTGTGCCAGCCGTCCTTTCGACAAAGACCGCGATGGTTTTGTGTTGGCCGAAGGTGCAGGCGTGCTGGTGCTGGAGCGCCTTGAGCATGCGCTGGCGCGTGGTGTCCACATCTACGGCGAGGTGCTCGGCTATGCGTCCTCATCGGATGCGTATCACATCGCGCAGCCCGATCCCGAAGCGCGCGGTGTGCGCCGTGCAATCACGTGGGCGCTGCGCGATGCCGGCATCGCGCCGGAAGCGGTGGATTACGTCAACGCGCATGGCACATCCACACCGTTGAACGACACGATTGAAACGTTCGCGCTGAAAAAAGTCTTCGGCGATCACGCTTACAAACTCACCGTCAGCTCGAACAAATCCTTCTTCGGCCATACGATGGGGGCCGCAGGTGCGATCGAAACCATTCTGACGTTCAGAATGTTCGAGGAAGGCATTATCTTGCCGACCCTGAATCTCGACACGCCCGATCCCGAATGTGACCTGGACTACGTGCCGTGGAAGCCGCGCCCGGCGCAGGTGCGGATTGCCTTGAAAAACGCTTTTGGCTTCGGCGGACAGAATGCATGCCTGGTGCTTTCAAGGTGGGAGCCATCGGGTAGTTAGATAGTCGGGTAGTCGGGTAGTCGGGTAGTCGGATAGTCGGGTAGTCGGATAGCCGGGTGGTTGAGAAGTCGGGTATGGGGATGGTGCGATCGGAAATGGCGTCGTCACAGGCTCCTGTGGAATTTCATTACCGGCGGTTGAGTGTCAACGGACTGAACGGATTTTGACGGATTTTTTACTTGCTTGAAGCGTTCCAGCGCTCTTCGAGAGGACCTATGATTAACCTTGCGGTGTTGATTTCCGGCAACGGCTCTAATTTGCAGGCGATTCTGGATGCGGTGGACGGCGGCGACCTGCCCGGCGTCAGGGTGGCGTTGGTGGTCTCCAACCGCAAAGAGGCCTATGGAATCCAGCGCGCGTTCAAGCGCGGCGTGCCGGTGGTGTACTTCCCCAAGCTGCCGTACACCAACGCGGGCCGTCCGCGTGCAGATTATGACGCCGACCTGGCGCGCATTGTGCAGAGCTTCGATGTGGACTGGGTGGTGCAGGCCGGATGGATGCACATTTTCACGGATGCTTTCATCTGCGTGTTTCCCAATCGCATCCTCAACCTGCACCCTGCGCTGCCGGGCATGTTTCCCGGCGCGCATGCCATTGCGGATGCTTTCGCGGCCTATCAACGCGGCGAGATCGCGCATACCGGTGTGATGGTGCACCTGGTCCCCGATGAAGCCGTGGATGCCGGCCCCGTCATAGCTCAGGAAGCCGTGCCTATCCTGCCGGATGATACGCTGGAAACATTGGAAGCACGCATCCACGCCGTTGAACATCGCTTGCTGGTCTCGGCCATCAGAACGGTTGTGAGTGTCGAGAATCCTTGCCAGGATAGCTTGAAAACGGGGAACTGACATTCCCCTGTTTTCCAAATGCGATAACCTTAGGTAGCCGGGCAGGGCCTCATCATCCTTGCTCTAAGGGGAACGTCTCTCCGTTTCCGCGGATCTGACGATCCGCTCGAAGCGGCGGAGAAGCGCGGATCTGGCGATCTGCTCGAAGTGGCGGGGAAACGCGGATCTGGCGATCCGCTCGAAGCGGCGGAGAAGCGCGGATCTGACGATCCGCGCGAAGCGGCGGGGAAGCGCGGATCTGGCGATCCGCTCGAAGCGGCGGAGAAGCGCGGATCTGGCGATCCGCTCGAAGCGGCGGGGAAACGCGGATCTGACGATCCGCTCGAAGCGGCGGGGAAACGCGGATCTGACGATCCGCTCGAAGCGGCG
>ENA-UOWE01000179-UOWE01000179.1-activated-sludge-metagenome-genome-assembly--contig:-NODE-179-length-95434-cov-10.523260_pt1 | contig 95434 bp, 83 predicted proteins | sample MGYA00249841_ERZ761562 | MGnify/ENA primary metagenome ERZ761562 (study PRJEB28883, sample SAMN05720200) | activated sludge metagenome | isolation source: Anaerobic digester | place: Japan... | reverse complement strand
ATCGATCCGGTGTCAAGCGCAAACTCGCTCTAGAACGCATAGTGAGAATTGCTGTCTCGCGTGACGATACTTGTGGTGTTCTCGTATCATGGCTGGTATAATCCCTCTAACGTCACCCTGAGGACATGGACTTTGGACGATGATTGAAGAAATCCTGATAAGCCTGCAGGACAAGCTTCGCAGCACCGATTACCTGGACAACGAGACGGCGATCGACAAGTTCGGCTCGCTGCTCCAGTCGCAGAATACCGAGAAGCAGCGCAAGATCATCTCGACGATCTTGCCGCTCGCCCTGTCGTCGAAGTTCGAGACGATCCAGAAAAAGACCGTCCAGGTCGTGTGCAACTACCCGACCGTCCTCAAAGACGTTCTCCCCGCCCTGCGCCTCTCGTCAGACACGACCGTCCGCTTCTGGACGTATTTCATGCTCGTCGAACTCTCCCTCATCGCGCAGGAGGAGCTCGTCGAGGTCGTCAACAGCCGCGAGAACGACGAGATCAGGCGCCTGGCGCTCGAAGCCCTCGGAAAAAAGCCCAGCAAGGAGATGGTCCTGTTGATGCTCGACAAGATCAGCGATCCGAGCTGGATCATCCGCAAACAGGCGAAGAACCTGCTGATCGGCCTGGGAGACGGTATCTACCAGATCATCCAGGAATTCTTCATGACCTGCCCGAGTCGGCAGAAATACGACTGCATCAAGCTCATCCCGCTGATCCTCAAGGACAAGACGTTCACGCTGTTCCAGCGCATGCTCGAAGCCGACCGAAGCGCCGTTGTGAAACCGTACATCTGCGCCGGTCTCGGCGAAATCCGCAGCGAGGCCTCCCTGCAGACGCTTCTGCGCCTGCTCGAAGACCCGTCGATGCTCGTCCGGGAAGAGGCGATCAAGGCGTTGACGAACTGGGGGCGAGAGATCGTCATGCCGCTGCTCGGCATCTTCCCGTCGGCAAGCCAGGAGACGCGTATTTCGATCATGGTCCTCATGGGCCGCGTGCTCGGTCTCGACGCGATGAAGGAACTGCAGGCTTTCTTCGGCCCCCTGACGCAGGAGTCGAAATACTTCCTGCTCACGGCGATGGCCGAAGTTCGCGATCCGCTCATCGTGCAGGACCTCCTGCCGTTCCTCAAGGACGACTCGGTTTTCATCCAGGACTACGCGATGAAGATTCTCGCCCGGCTCGGCGTGCATGTGCTCGATCCTCTGCTCGCCTGCCTCGACAGCGAAGACGAGCAGTTGCTGCTGCCCGTCCTGCGGGTCATCGGCGAGATCGGCTCGAAGGACGCCCTGCGGCCGCTTCTGTTCATGATCGACAACAACCGCAACACGCTCATCCGCACCTGCGGCGTCGAGTCGATTTCCAAGCTCCAGAAGTTCGAACTCGTCGCGGGGCTGTTGCTGCTCAAGCTCGACGACAAGGATCTCTCGATCCGTCACACCATCGTCGAGAACCTGTCGAAACACCCGAGGAACGCCTTCATCAAGGATCTCCTCCTTGCGACCATGGATCGGAACGCCGACGTCGCCTGGTGGTCGAAGGAAATTCTCAAGCGGCGAGACTACCCGGGCATTCCCTCGTTCCTCTCCCTCTACGAAACCAGCACCGATTTCGAGAAGGACAAGATCATCTCGCTGAGCTCGAAGTTGTCCGGCGACCAGATCGACGCGGTCCTCAAGAAAGAGAAGATCACGATCGAGAGTCTGCAGCCCGAAAACGTCGAAACGAGAGTGTTGTCGAGAAAATATAATAAGGAAAATATTACGGACGTCAAGGAGCTCCTCTACTACCTGCACGAAGAGGGCGGCTCGGATCTCCACATCAACATCGGCCTGCCGCCGAGCATCCGCATCCACGGCGAGCTCGTGCGGACGACGTTCGAGACGATCACGCCCGAAAAGAGCAGATACCTGCTGTTCTCGCTGCTGACCGAGCCCCAGAAGGCCGTGTTCAACGAGCGCATGGAGCTGGACTTCTCCTTCGAGATCCACGACTGCGCGCGTTTCCGCGCCAACATGTTCGTCCAGAAGAACGGCATGGCGGCCGTGTTCCGCATCATTCCCAACGTGGTACCGACGTTCGAGGAGTTGTCGATCGACCGTGACATCATGCTCAAAATCTGCAACCACCGGTCGGGCCTGATTCTCGTCACGGGCGCCACGGGCTCGGGAAAATCGACGACGCTGGCGGCCATGATCGACCAGATCAACCGCTCCCGGTACGACCACATCATCACGATCGAAGACCCGATCGAATTCGTCCATCCGCACAAGCGGTGCGCCGTCACCCAGCGCGAACTCGGCACCAACACCCTGAACTTCACCAACGCGCTCAGAAGCGCGCTGCGCGAAGACCCCGACGTCATTCTCGTCGGCGAAATGCGCGACACCGAAACGATGCATCTGGCGATCTCGGCCGCCGAAACCGGCCACCTGGTCTTCTCGACCCTGCATACCATCAATGCCTACGAGTCGATCCACCGCGTCATCGGTTCGTTTCCCGGCGACCAGCAGCAGACGATTCGCATGCAGATGGCGGGAACCCTTCGCGCCATCGTTTCCCAGCGGCTCATTCCCGCCTACCTCTCGTCGGGCCGCGTGCTCGCCTACGAGGTGCTGGTCGGCAACATGCCGGTTCGCCGGTGCATCAAGGAGGACAAGATCGACCAGATCCTCTCGATCATGCAGACCGGCCGGAACGAAGGCATGGTAACCATGGACCAGTGCCTCGAGGATCTCGTCGTTCGCCGCCGGATCACCTACGAGGACGGGATCAAAAACGCCGAAGACAAGAAGACGTTCGAGGCGCACCTCAAGGAGCGCGGATTCAACGTCGGCGGCAGTCCTCATACCGCCCCGGCAGCCGCGGAAAAGCCTGCGGCTTCGACCAAACCGGCCGCGGCCCCCACCCACAAGCCGCCGTTCGCCCCGAAACCCGCCTCCTGAGAGCCTCCTGAATTTCCGTGAGGTCGCGCCCGAGCGGAGAGAGTTCCGAAAAGGGGCGATGCCCGGCGGTTGGAGGAGCAAAACTCCGCATGCACCCCATTCGCGAGGCGCCGAAGGCTGGGGGCGACAGAGCGGGAGAGGGTTACCAGCCGACGCGGAAGGTTTTCACCGGCTTTTCGATACCTTTGAGCTTGTGCTCGCCGTGCGGGATCAGCTCGAAAATCGTGGCGTCGACTTTTGACGAAGTCGCTTCTGAAATCACGATTTCACCGGCATCCGCAACACCCTCCAGGCGAGAGGCGATGTTGACGGCGTCGCCGAACACGTCATTCTCGCGGCAGATGACCGAGCCGGTATTGATGGCGATCCGAAGCGCGAGTCGATGGTCCTCGGAGGTGGACGAGTTGTATTCCTGCAGGCGTCTCTGGATGGCGATCGCCGCCAGGAGTGCCTTGGCCGGCTGTTCGAACACGATCAGGAATGCGTCGCCGATCTTCTTTACGACTTTGCCGCTATGTTTCTCGAAGATCGGCAGCATGATTTCGTCGTGTTGCTTGAGCATCGTCATGACTTCGGACAGGGAGGCCTTCGCGCTGAACGCGGTATAGCCCTTGACGTCGGTGAACATGATGGTGAGCTCGAGCGTGTGGGCTTCCTGGATGATCCGGTCGTATTTCTCCAGTTCGGCCATGGCCTGCTTGCGTCGCTCGAGCACGCTGTCGAGATGGTCGTCCGACAGGACCACCTTCTGTTCGCCCTTTTTCCTTAGGAGGCTCTGCTCCACCTTGCCGCCGACGCTCTCGATCAGGTCGACGATGGCCTTCCGGTCTATATCGTTCTCTATTGTTTCGATGAATTCGGAGAGCGGGTTGACGATGACCATGCCGAGAGACAGGAGAAAATCGGTGACGGCGCCCTTCAGCCGGAAATCCTCGGAGAAGAAGTAGCGTGCGAGGATTTTCACGGCCCGCTCGAGGATCTCCGGCGTGTCGCGCGTATTCAGGTTGTCCATGAGGGCGAATGCGACGCGCTTGTCCTCGATCTGCTCGAGGGCAACGATGCAGCAGAGGCGAAACGCCATCGTCGGCGAGGAGAGCCCCTGCAGGATGCCTTCGGGCCGGGCCTTGAAGATAAGGCCGAGAACCTTTCCCACCCGCTCGATGTGCTCGATCTGGATGAGTTCCGAGCGCATTTTCAACAGTTCGGCGAGCATCGGCCCGAATCCCTGATGATCGGCGCTCACGAAAACGAGCATCAGGTCGAGCATCAGGTCGGCGTTGCAGATCTTCAGATACTCCTTGACCGCGAAGATCACGAAGGGCAGTGGATACCCGGCCAGCACTTCGGCGACGGCCAGAATGTTCCGACGCGTTTTTTCGAGCTCGAGCTGTCTGATGATGCCTTTCAACTCGACTTCCGTCAGGTTGCCCCAGTGCTTCAGAGCATCGAGCACGTAGAATCGGCATGTTTCATTCGAGTGATTGAGTCCCAGCAGCACGGATCTCTTCAGATGCGGCTTTCGGACCTTGCTCAGGAGGACGGCCAGCCATCGGGCGATGCGCTCCTCAGGATGCGTCAGCAGATTGAGGATGTTCTCGACCACTTCCCGCGAGGTGATCTCGCCGATACCGGCAAAGACCGAGTTGACACGGTTGTCGTCGCTCTGCTGCAAAAACTTGGTCACCGCCGGGACCGCTTCGGCGCTGTTCATGGCCAGGAGCGCGGCGATGATGTGGGGAATGATCGAACCGTCGGTTCCCTCTTCGAGAATGTTCGTCAGGACGGTCACGGCGGCGGGCCCCATCAGGAGGAGAATCCGCTTCGACCAATACTGGATATCCTCGCTTGGGGCGTTCAACATTCGCACGACAGCCGGAACCGCGACTTCTCCGTACGAGCGCAGGCAGTTTGCGGTGGCGTTTCTGACCGGCCAGTTGGGGTCACCGAGGAGGGAGATGAGCACGTCGATCAGCTTGGGGTTCGGTGTGATGCGCTGCAGGACGCCGAGCAGGAACAGGCGTTCCTGTTTGTTGCCGTTCTCGAGGATGCGAATGATGGGATTCAGCGCGAGGCCGCCGATGCTTCCGATGGTCTTGATGACAAGGAAGCGGAGGTTCTCGTCGTCGGTCGAGAGATGCTCGAGCAGGAGGTCCAGGTTCAGGTTCTGCTTGCGGGCGAGACATTCGGACGCGTAATCCGAGACGATCCGGTGCGGATCGCTCAGACACCGCAGGAGCAGTTGCGCGGGCTCGTCGCCGGGAAGTCGGCTGAGGCTCTCGACGGCGAGAATCCGGTATTCCTGCTCGTTGCTGCTGAGAAGCCTGCGGATCAACGGGAGCGAGCGCTCGCCGAGGAGGTCCACGATGATGTTCACGATCTGGTGCTTCATCAGCGAGTCGCCGCGCCCGAACCAGGCGGAGAGGCGGTCGAAAATGCGCGGGCCGATCGCCGTCAGCAGTTCCGCGGCGCGTTTCCGGATGACCCAGGACGGATCGGAAAGACCGGTGATGAGGAAGTCTGCCGCCGCCGGCGATGAAGCGTCTTCGCCGAGGGCGGAGATGATCGAATAGCGCATCGAAAACGAGCCGGACTGGTAATACGTAGTCAGCTCGGGGATGACGGCTTCTTTTCCCAGTTTGACGAAGAGCGCGACGACCGGGTGGTTGGGGTCTTCGCGCGTCGTTGCGAGGAGGGTGCGGAGGTCGTCAAGGATGAGTTCCCCGAATCCCAGGAGGCGTTCGAAGGCGAGCTTGCGGACGGCCCAGTTCTGATCGTTCAGAAGGGGATACAGCAACTGGGCGTTTGAAAGCGAGGTGCAGATGGAGAGAGCCCTGATCGCGTAGCCGCGAACCTCGGCGTCTTCGCTCGACAGAAAGCCCCGCAGGGTATCTCGGCCCTGCTGGTTGTCGAAATGGCCGATGACGTGAAGGATCCAGTAGAATTCGTCGGGGTTCTGGAGGTTCAGACGGGGAACCAGCATCGCGACGATGTCCGGGCCCCATTCGATCAGGGCTTTCGCCGCGGCTTCGCGTTTCCGCCATGCCTTGTCGGACAGCAGATGAAAAATCGCTTCGACCGCGGCGGGGGTGTGCTCGACGACCAGGGCTTCGAGCCCCTGCCGCCAGAGCGTCTCGTCAAAACTGTTGATCAGTTCGTATGGTGATTTTTCCATGGCGCGGTTCTGTCAGGATGTGCGTCTTTCGTTTTTCCCTCTCCCGGTCAGTTGATCTTACAATAATCTCTTCGTATAATCCAGTGAAACAAGCCCGGAAACAGGAGAGTTTCTATGCCGATGTACGAATACCGCTGCGGCGACTGCCGAAAAACATTTTCCCTGCTCTGCAGGATTTCAGAACTCGTCGAGCAGCCTCCGTGCGAGCACTGCTCCTCGACCAGAACCCGCCGGCTGGTCTCGAAATTCCGGACGATCCGTTCCGAAGACCAGATCCTCGAATCCATGGCCGACCCGAGCGCCCTCTCGGGCATCGACGAGAACGACCCTCGCTCCATCGCGCGTTGGGCGAAAAAAATGGCCAGGGAGATGGGCGAGGACATGGGCGACGAGATCGAGGCGATGGCCGAAGAGGAGCTCGCGAAAGCCGGAAAGGGAGAAGCCGGCGATGCTGCCGGCGCCGACGATGCGGGGATGCCCGCACCCCCGCCCCTGCCTTCCTCCGACGGGGAGTGACGCCGCCGCTTATTCCGGAATCGCCTGCCAGCCGTTGATCTGGCGCAGGGCCTCGTATACGACCGCCGCAGCCGCCGACGACACGTTGATGCATCGGGCGCCCTCGATCATGGGGAGCGTCACGAGCCTGCCGGCGTCTCTCGCCCGGTCGTAGACTTGCCTGGGAAGACCTTCCGCCTCTGAACCGAAAACGAGGACGTCGCCGGGTTGCCAGGCGACTTCGGCCCAGAGCCTGCTTCCGTGCGCGGAAAGGAACCAGACGCGCTTGTCGGCGGCCCATCGCTCGAACGCCTCGAGATCATCAAGAACGAGCGGGGAGAGTTGTTTCCAGTAATCCATGCCGGCCCGCAACAGGTGCGTGTCGGTGAGCCGGAATCCCAATGGCCTTACCAGAACCAGCTCGGAGCCGGTGGCCATGCACAGGCGTGCGATATTGCCGGTATTCTGAGGTATGTCCGGCATCACGAGGGCGACGCGCAACGGCGCGCCCTCGCGATTCAGATTGTTTCCCCTTGCGGCGTGTGTCATCTTGCAGTACCGGTCCGACTCGCAGTATAATCGGAAGACCACCGGTATTTCAAACATCATGAGGAGGCGCGCATGAAGCGTCTGATCAATGTTGTCCTCGCAGTTGCTCTTCTGGTCGGCCTGTATGGGTATTACAACCCTGGTTTCGCCGAGGACGAGGCCTCGAACGGACAGGAGCAGAGCGTAAATGAAGGCTCAGGCGAGCCGTCCGGCGAATCTCCTTCTTCCGAAGAACAGCCGCCCGATGAGAACAAGGTGTATGCGTGTCCGAAGTGCGGCTTTACCTCCGACGGCCCGGGCGACTGTCCTGCCTGCAACATTTCCCTGACGGAAGGATCGTCCGGGAGCGGCGAGTCGGGAAGTGACGAAGCGAGCGAAACCGGCGGCGATACCACCGCTCCGACCGGCGACGAGTCGGGTGCGAACGATTCCGAAGTCACCACGCCGCCCTCGGAAACCGAGGAGTAATCCGAGGTTTCATTCCTGGTTCAGGCACGAACGACCGGCCTTCCTTCGGGAGGGCCGGTCGGTTTATAAACATTGCATTATATATCGTCGAGATACTCGAGAAACCTGGACGGACGTGCGCCGGTCTCCTCCCGCCGGAGATTCAGGAACAGGTCGTGGAGGGCCGGCTGGTGAACCCGTTTTCCGGTTCGGAAGAGGGTCAGGGTGGGGGAAAATCCTTTTTTGAAGCGCAGCAGGGTGTCGCCGGCATCCGTCGTCGCCCCGCCACCGAGGTGGACGGCCCCGGCCCCCGTTTCAAGGCCGAGCCTGACTGCTTCCGCCATCAACCGGTCGTTGGGAGCCGCACCGAGGAAGGCTTCGTCGCTTCCGCCAAGGTGAAAATGCAGAAACCCGGCGGACCTCAGGAACACGGCCGCCCCGACCAGACGACCGGAGATGCGCGCCTCCAAAAGGAAACCGGACGACCGCACCAGCCGTTCGAGACGCGCCCTGTGTTCTTCCGAAAAACGATAGAACCTGGCGGCGGCGAGCCTGCTCATCGTGGCTTCGTACAGCCGCCAGAAACCGTCGAAATCCTCTCCGCGTCTGACGACAATGCCGGCCTTGTCCGCTTTGCGGATGTTTCTCCGCTTTGCCGGGGAAAATCGCTGGAAGAGCTGTTCGTATGGGGCATCCAGAGGGACGGTCACCGTGGGCCTGTTTTCTTCGATCAGCACGTCTCGCCGAAACCAGCGATGGGTGTCGAGGAGCGGATGGAATCTCAGGAATTCGGCGACGATGCCGCTCGTTCGGGCCCAGTCGCAGAAAGCGTCGTCGGCCATGGCCAGGTCGGCAGGGTCCGGGGCTTCCGTCAGGGGGCCGCCGTATCCATAGGCGGATTCGCAGGCGAAGAGCGGGGACGGGGAAAAGCGTTCCGGAATTTTTCGCAGAAGGAACGGGTAGAGCACGCGGGTTCCGCGGGCTCCTTCGAAGAGAAAGGCCCTTGGCGCGGCCCCGATGTCCCTGGCGAACAGGTCATGCCAGCCGTAGGTGAAATAGATGTCGCGATACTGCGGCGAAAAGCCGGCAAGATGCGCGTTCCATTCTTCGGAAGATGCCGTGACTGAGGCGTTCATTCGCGAGGGTCGGGACTTCAGGCGCCGGGGGAAGGGGAGAACCGGGCGGCGTATTCCGTCTGTGCCCGCTGGTATTCAGACGGACTGCCGATATCGAGCCAGAATTCGGACAACGGGAAACAGCCGACCCCGGCCGGATCCTGGAGCGCATGCCTGATGACGTCGGGCATGTCGATCGGCCCTTCGCCGGAGATCGTTCGGATGACATCCGGTTCGAGAACGTAGATGCCGGCGTTGATCACGAGCTTCTGGGAGGGTTTTTCCTCGATGCCGGCCAGGGCGGCGCCGTTCATGGAGAGGACCCCGTAGGGAATCTGGAAATTGAATTCCCGCGTGCAGACCGTCAGGCGGCGGCCTGATGCCGCATGATACTCGAGAAGGTTTCCCAGGTTCACCGAGGTCAGGAGATCGCCGTTCATCAGGAGGACGGGATGGCCGGGAATTTCGGGAAGGAGCCTCAGTCCGCCGGCGGTTCCGAGGGATTCGCGCTCTTCGATGATGCGCAGATCGAGCCCTTCCGCCGCGAGGGAGCGGAGATACGAGATGATCATCCCGGCCCTGTAATGTACAGTGACAAATATTGTATTTATGCCCGACCGCTGTATCTGCCGGATGATCGTGCCGAGAAGGGGTTGGTCGCCGACGGGGAGAAGCGGTTTGGGAGTGGTGTCCGTCAGCACTCCGAGACGTTTCCCGCGGCCCCCCGCCATCACGACCGCCCAGTTCGGCCGCGGCCGTTTCGCGATCAGATCCTGCAGCCGTTTCAGGCCCATGACGCGGTTGTGCGCGTCGACGAGCGGAAGATGCTTGATCGAGCGCTGCGACATGAGGTAGAGAAGCTCGTCGTCCGGCGTCGAGGCTGCAGCCGTGACGGGTTTCGGATTCATCAGGAGACTGACGGGCGCGTCAAGCGGGGTGCCTCGCAGCAGGCCGCGCCGGATGTCGCCGTCGGTAACCGTGCCGAGCAGGCGGCGGCCGTCGTCGACGATCAGTGCGATCTCGAGGGCGGAATCGTCGATCGCCCGCAGAGTGTCGAGAAGCGAGCTTCCGGCATCCAACAGGACCCGCTCGAGCAGAGGCGGGAGACGGGGGATATCCATGGGGATCAACGTGGGGGTGCTTTGAGGAGGCGAAGGATCTCGTCGGCGAATTCGGCGGCGGCTTCGGGGCCGCTGGCGGTGATGATATTTCCGTCGACGACGCAGGCCCGGGGTTCGTATGCCGCTTCCGCCTTTTCAAGTTCGGCGATCGAGGCCCGATCCTTGAAGACGGTGGCCTTTCTGCCCTTCAGGACGCCCGCCCTGGCGAGCACCGCGGGAGAAATGCAGATGGCAGCCACGGGTTTGCCGGCGGTCGCCATTGCCCGAACGAGTGCGTGCAGGTCGGCGTGGCCCCAGAGGTAGGCGTGCGACCCCGCGCCTCCGACGACGACCAGGGCGGCGAGGTCGGCCGCTTTCAGGTCGGAGATCGGGCATGTGGCGATGGCAAACCCGCCGAGCATGCCGGAGGCGGTCCCGATGCGGGTGCTCGCGATGACAGTCTGATACCCGGCTTTTTCGAAAGCCGCTTTCGGAACGAACAACTCTTCGTCACGGAACTTTTCCGGGGCTATGACACAGGCGATCGTTGGTTTCGACATCGGAACCTCCTCGGCGTGTTCGGGGTCGGCAGATCGTACCGTCAGGCAGTCTTTTCTTTCAGGTAGGCGAGATACGAATCGAGGATCTTCAGCTTCATCAGATACTCCCACAGATCGTGCTCGCCCGGATCGTTCGCTACGAGTATGCGGGTTTCCGGGGCGTATTTCAGGAATGGAGACAGGCTCATCGCGCACGATGAGTTCCCGCTGATGAGCGTCGGATCGTGGAGGGGGAGGTCGAAGTTGACGAGAAGCCGCGGATCGACGGCCACGGGAGGGTTTTTCATGAAGTCGAGCACCCGGATGCCGGCCGCATCGCTGCATTTCACGACCATTCGGTTGGGAAGCATGATTTCCAAGGACTTCAGCAGCTCGACGGCGCCCTGGACCAGCGATGTAAACAGGGCGGACGGATCGGCTGATCCCGAATTCATGGCCGGGATCGTCTTCTGGAAAAAGACAAGCCGTTCGTAGAGCGGAAAGACCGGGGGAGTTTTCGAGCGGACGACGATCATGATGGGATACAGATCCGTTTCGTCCGGAATCGTATCGAAGGCAGGCGCGAGCCCCGTGATGAGGGCCGGCAGATCCGCGTTCCTCGTTCCCTGCTGGAGGGCCTTGAATGCGATTCGGTCGCAGGCCTGGCTTCGACGACCCTGCCCGAAATAGGTCGTCAGAAGCGGGCCGGCGATCAAGGTTCGGATTCTCGAGTGGAGGTCGCGGATTCGCAGGATGGTTTGAGAGATGTCGGCATTGGAGGGGAGATCCAGGAACGGCGCCTGGAGAAAGAAGGGAAACCGGATGAGCAGGTCCTTCAAGCCTCTGATGGCGTCGGCGCACGTGCCGGAGACCTGGCTCGAGGCGCCGGCCGGAGAAGCGCATGGTTTGTCTCTGGCTGTGAACTTCTCGACCAGTTGCGCTGCCTCGAAATGGCCTTTCTGGGCGAGAAGGACCAGGGATCGTTTGCACAGGGCCGCCGTTTCGGCATCACGGTGATCGACGTGCCTCGCCAGAAGGGAGATCAGATCAGGATTCAAAAAACTCGGGAGGAGTTTCCCGCCGAGCCTGCTAATCGCCGGATCAGCATCGCCGAGCATGGACTCAAGCGCCTCGAGCAGGTTCTGCCGGCTGATGCGGCTGATCAGCTGATACGCGCGCATTTTGAGCGCCGGCGACGGATCGAGGAGAGTCTTGAGGACTTCGGGATACAGGCGGCGGGTGATGACCTGAAGGATTCCTTCGATCGCGTCTTCGCGAATTTTCTCGCTTTCTTCGCTTACCAGGTCGAGGAGGATGGGAATACCCTCGGGGAGAGGATTTGTCCGCAGAATCTGGGCGATGAGCTGGCGCGCTTCCGGAGATACGTCGCCAGCGCAGTGGCGGACGACCATTTTCGCGAGATCCGCGTCGTTGCGGGTTGCTGCCGCTCTGAGTCCCATCAGGCGTGCCTGTGGATCGGGATTCTGCAGCAGGGGGGTGAGGCGCTCCGTCGGGACCTGGCCGGCGCATTCCCGGAAGGATTTGAGCTTCTCGAGGACCTTGAGCGCGAGGGCCTGCAGGGAGGCATCCTGTTCCCGGCCGAGGTATTCCTCGAGGATGGGACCGGCTTCGACCTTCGCCTCGTTGTGGATGAGTGCGAGCGCCCGCTTCCAAATAGCCTGGTTCGGTTGTGCAAGGGCCTGGCGGATTTGGTCGAGGGTGACGGAGGGTTGGTCTGTCATATCGTGGTCAGTGTATACAAGGGAACATATCAGTGTCAAAAGGAAAACTGGACCGGTCATACTGTTTGACTCACATTGACCCATGTGCTAGGATTTGCCACGACCGGGGTACGCGAATCCCGGCACTGCAAGTTGAAGAGGGCTTTCTATGCCGATCTACGAATTTTACTGTTCCGACTGCAACAAGGCCTTTGACGTTCTTTGCTCGATGAAAACGGATTTGAGCACCATCGCCTGCGACACTTGTCACGGGAAAAACGTCAGTAAAAAGGTCTCGAGCTTCGCCACGTCCGGCGGCACGAAAACGCTGGATCTCGGAAGCGGCGGCGGTGGCGGCGGTCACAGCTGCGGAAGCTGTTCGTCGCACTCTTGCGGAAGCTGCGGGCATTGAGCGGCAGGGCCTTCAACACGGGAACCAACCCGGCAAGACCGGGAATCAAAAGCACAGGAAAGGGAGCAGCAATGGCACCGATCAAAACCATCATCATGGGCGCGGCCGGCCGGGATTTCCACAATTTCAACGTCGTGTACCGCGACAATCCTGCCTACCAGGTTGTGGCGTTCACCGCGACCCAGATTCCGAACATCGAAGGGCGCGTGTACCCGGCGAAGCTCGCCGGCAAACTGTATCCGAAGGGCATTCCGATCCGCCCCGAGAAAGACCTCATCGACCTGATCCGCAAGGAAAAGATCGCCGAAGTCGTGTTCTCCTACAGCGATGTCAGCCATGAATACATCATGCACCACGCCAGCCAGGTGACCGCCGCCGGCGCCAGCTTCAAGCTGCTCGGCTACGACCAGACCGCGATCAAGCTCGATGTGCCGGTCGTTTCCGTCTGCGCCGTCCGCACCGGCTCCGGCAAGTCTCAGACGACCCGCCGTGTCGTCACCGCTCTCAAAAAGATGGGCCTCAGGGTCGTCTCGATCCGTCATCCGATGCCGTACGGCAATCTCGAGAAGCAAATCTGCCAGCGCTTTGCCGACTATAAAGACCTCGACAAGCACGACTGCACCATCGAGGAGCGCGAGGAATACGAGCCGCATATCGACATGGGCGCCGTCATCTATTCCGGCGTCGACTACGGCAAAATCGGCGCCGAAGCCGAAAAAGAAGCCGACGTCATCGTCTGGGACGGCGGAAACAATGATTTCCCCTTCTTCAAGGCTGATCTCAAGGTCGTTGTCGCCGACCCGCACCGCCCCGGCCACGAGCGCGGCTATTATCCCGGCGAAGCCAACTGCTACATCGCCGACGTCGTCGTCCTCAATAAGATCGACTCGTGCTACCCCGACGATCTCCACGTCGTCCGCGAGAACATCATGATGATGAATCCTGAGGCGGTCCTCGTTCACGGCGCCAGCCCGATCTACGTCGACCACGGCGAGAGAATCCGCGGCAAGCGCGTCGTTGTTATCGAAGACGGCCCGACCCTGACCCACGGCGAGATGCAGTTCGGCGCCGGTTACGTCGCCGCCCAGCGCTACGGCGCCGGTGAAATCGTCGATCCGCGCGACAAGTTCGTCGGCGAGATGGCCAAGGCCCTTCGGAAGTATCCCGACATCGGGGCGATCATCCCGGCTCTCGGCTACAGCGGCAAGGAAGTCGCTGACCTCGAGAAGACCGTAAACTCGGTCGACTGCGACCTGGTCATCTCTGCCACCCCGATCGACCTGACCCGCGTCATCAAGATCAAGAAGCCGCATCTGCGCGTCCGCTACGAGCTCCAGGAAATCGGCGAGCCCAACATGGACCACCTGATCCGCGAGTTCGCGATCAAGCACAAGCTTCTCAAAAGCTCCAAGAAGTAATAAATAGATAAATATATATCACCGGGAATTCCCGTTCGGGAGTTCCCGGTGATTTTTTCAGGCGGACTGCCCCGGCCGGAACATGCCGCGTTCTTCACGCCCCTTCGCCGGACGAACGAAACGTCGCCCGCAGGATGAAAAGCGGGATGGGATCGGGGGCGCGCCGTGAGGTGCGGTGCGGCTGTCAGCGGATCGGCTTGCCGCAGGAGCCGCAATAATACTCCCTGGGGGGATTGGGCTTGCCGCAGTGGGGGCAGGTGATCTGGTCGCCTGAAAGAGTGCCGGCAGCCGGGAGAGGCACTCGGGTTCCGGATGGGGTGTCCGACGCCCGGAGCTCCTCGCTGAGCGGTGCGGAGGCAGACGAGCCAAGGCGTCTCAGGTCGGGATGATCAGGCCATTTTTCCAGGGCCTTTGCGATGACCCGTGCGGCCTCATCCTGCTTGCCTGCCTGCATGAGACACGCGGCGAGGCTCGCATGATACTGAACCTTGTCCGGCGCGAAGCGGACGGCTCGTTCGAACACTTTCAGACCTGCCGCCGAGAAATTCTGACGCCTCTCGTACATGTCGGCAAGGTAGAAGAGGGTTTCCCGATCGTCGGGGGCGAGTTGGAGCTGGCGGGTCAGAATGTCGATGGCGGTTTTGCTTTCGTGTTTCCCGGCCCGATATTGGGCGGCCAGGAATGCCAAGACATCCTTCCTGTTTTCATCGAGTTTGAACAGGCCCATGATGCGCTCGAGGCCTTCGGCGCTCCGATCTCCGAGCTGAAAGGTCGCCTCCCCGAGGATTCGTTGCGCGTTCGGATTCCTGGGATCTTTCGCAACGACGATGGCGGCCTGGGTGGCGGCCTCGGCCGGCCGGCCCTGGCGCAGGTAGGCATCGGCGAGGGAGACGGTCAGTTGTTTCCGGTTGCTCGTGTAGCCAGAATCCGCGAGGCGGGCTTCCAGAAGGGGAATGACGTCGGCGTATTTCCCACGGGCGAGAGCCGCTTCGATCGCGGCATCGATGCGGGCTTCCCTGAGATTCCGGAAAAAGTTCACGATCGGTCTGTAAAGCCAGCACAGCAGGAAAAACAGGCTGAGATAGATTCCCGACTTGTACTTTTCATACCGGATTTTCCAGAGCATGCTCCCGATGTCGGGAGCGTAGGCTGAATTGCGCTTCTGCAGAGCTTCGAGAGGCTCTCTGGCGTTTTGGAATTCGCCTTTCTGAAAGGCGAGCAGGGCGGAGTAGTAATCGACGTGATCGCTTTCCGACGCGATCGACGACAGTTCCGCGAGATACGCGCCCGCGTCATCGAGCTTCTGGAGCGCCATGGCGGCCTTCAGAAGATACGGCAGAAGATCCGGACGCGGGTTCCGGGGATCGTCGGCGAGCTCCTTGAACAGGGCAAAGGCTTCATCGGGCTTGTCGACCTCGTCGAGTTTGCGCACGGCTTCGGCGAAGCGGGTCTTGTAGGCTTCGAGCCTTCGCTTTTCTTCGGAAGCGGCCTTCTGAACACGCTCGATGGCCGCGGAGATGTCCGGGTCGCCCTTGGATATGGCGAGAGCCTGCTGGTAACTCAGGGCAGCCGCCTCGAAAGCGCCTTTCTTTTCGCTTTCTTCCGCGGCCTTCAGCATGGCGGCAAGCTTCTGGTTCTGGTCGATCATGGCCTGTTTCCGGGCGATGGCCTGGGTGCGGGCTTTTTCCGCCGCCTCGTTTCGTCGGTCGATGAAGGCGGAGATCGAGGCGGCGCGGTCTTCGAGCTGCTTGTCGCCTTCGGCGAACTCGATAGCCCGGTAGAGCTGGGCGAGGGCGTTATCCCAGTCGCCCTTCTTCTCGGCGGCATCAGCGGAGCTGGTGAAGTCGAGGATGGTCTGACGCTTCTGTGCCTGGTCGATCAGGCCGGCGATCTCGCCGTTGGCGGGCTCGGCGCTCTGGGCCTTCTTCAGGAGTTCGATCGCCTGTTTGAATTTGCCGGCCTCGAGAGCCGCCCGCCCTTCGCCGATGAGGTCGGTGGCGACCTGGGTCGACTGCTGGGTGAGCGAAGACTTCAGCCTCAGGAGCTCGTCGTTGGTGACATGAATGCGGCCTGCCTGGGTGATGCAGTCGCGCGCCGAGCCGTGGTCGCGGAGAGCGATGAACGCCTTTGCCGCGAGGATGAAGGCTTTCTGGAGGTTCGTGTCGTCACCCGCATCGAGAGCGGCCTGATTGTGCTGCTTGAGATGTTTCACGGTGTCGGCGATGGCCTGCCAGCGCCGGTCGGCGGTCCAGAGTTCATACAGGGACACCCAGACGGGTGAGTTCTGTGGATAGGCGATGCAGGCCTTTTCCAGGAATGCGAGCATCCGTTCGCGATTGCCCGCCTGCTTCTGGTCCTTGGCGAACTGGAGGTAGATCGAGCCGAGCGCCTTGCGGCAGTCGTCCTCGTCGGGGCCGAGTTTCAGGGCTTTCTCGAGGACCTGGGCGGCCCTGTCGAGCTGGTTCAGCTTCCGCAGGGACAACCCGAGATAATACTGGGCCTCGAACCCCGATGCGTCGAGAGAGACCGCCTTTTCGAGGTTCTCCGCCGCCTGCTGATACTGGAAAAGGCCATAATAGTCCTTTCCCTTCTTCAGATATGTCTCGGCCGGGCCTGCAAAAATTGTTGATGATATACAAAGACAGAAAAAGATTCCGACGGGAATGGTTCGCATCGGAATTCTGTGACGGCACATCGCCGGAACAAAGGGAAACATCATGGCATGTACTATCACGCATTGCCGCAACAGGTCAACTTCCGACGGGAATCGTGCGTTCCCGAATAATGTTTGACTTGGGTGGATGCCCCTAGTATAATTGCCGCTTATGCTGGTGACCTTATCCATACAGGGAGTAGTCGTCAAATGAGAAGTCAGCATCGGTTCAACTTAACGGTCATGCTCCTGATCTTCGCTTTTACGCTCGTCTACACGTTCCCATCGACGAATCTGTGGACGAAGTGCTTCGGAGTCCTGACCATCGACGAGCAGCTTGCGGTCCCGGTCCGCTCGCTCGAGTTCAAGGACGCCCCGGAAGGCAAGGCCGCCCAGGTCGACCTGAAGGTCGATTCCGCCTCCTCGGTCTTCGCGTCGAACCCGAACGTGAAGCAGGAAGACGTGCTCAACAGCGTCGCCGAGACCATCCGCCTCAAGCTGGTCGAAGACGGCCTTTCCGCTTCGGTCATCAATCCCGATTACTCGTCGGGAAAAGCGACGATCCGGGTCGCCGAGAAGACCGCCGCCGAGTTCCGCCAGGCGTTCGATAAGCTGAACTTCTACGCGATGATGCCGACCTTTCTCGCCAAGGTTTTCCCGCGGTCGAAGATCACCCTCGGCCTCGATCTCAAGGGTGGCATCGATCTCGTCTACCAGGTCGACATGCAGTCGCTCGAAAGCACCGACAACCCGAAGGACGCGGTCAGTCGCTCCGTCGAGATCATCCGCAACCGCATCGACATGTACGGCATCGCCGAGCCCAGCATCAAGGCCCAGGAAAACAACCGGATCCGCATTCAGCTCCCCGGCGTGAAGGATCCCGAGCGCGTGAAGAGCCTGATCCAGTCGACGGCCATGCTCAAGTTCCACCTGGTGAAAGACCAGGCGGTCACGGCGACCCAGCTCGAGCCGGTCGACCCGACCAGCGAACTCGTGCTGATCGAGCCCGCGTCGCGCAACGCCACTGCCCGCTGGTACAAGCTCAAGCGCACTCCCGAAGTCACCGGCCGCGATCTCAGATACGCCAAGGTCGCTTTCGACGAAATGGGCGTTCCCACGGTTCACCTCGAATTCAACCCGGAAGGCGCCGCCAAGTTCGCGAACAGCACCGGCCAGCACGTCGGTGAGCAGCTCGCCATCGTTCTCGACAACAAAGTGCACAGCGCTCCGGTCATCCAGACCCGTATCACTGGCGGCAATGCACAGATCACCGGGCGCTTCTCCCTCGAGGAAGCCCAGAATCTGGCGATCGTGCTTCGCGCCGGCGCTCTGCCGGCAAACCTGATTCTCCTCGAGAGCCGCGTGGTCGGTCCGACCCTTGGGGCGGAATCTATCCGAGCCGGCATTCGAGCCGGTGTTCTCAGCGCCATCATGGTTGTCGCGTTCATGATCATGCTGTACAAGTTCTGCGGATTCCTGGCTGCCATGGCCATGGTATTCAACACCCTGATCGTTTTCTCCCTCATGGTCTTCTTCGGCGGAACCTTGACGCTGCCTGGTATCGCAGGTCTGATTCTGAGCGTCGGTATGGCCGTCGATGCGAACGTCATCATTTTCGAACGCATCAAGGAAGAGATGCGAACGGGCAAGACCGTTCGTGCCTCGATCGAATCCGGCTTTGATCGAGCGATGGCTTGCATCATCGATTCGAACGTCACCACGATTCTCACCGTGGCCATCCTGTATGCGTTCGGCAGCGGGCCCATTCGCGGATTCGCGACCACTCTCGGCTTCGGTCTGATCGCCAATATCTATACCGCGGTCATTGGCGTGAAACTGGCTCTCGATCTGATTTACGTCCGGTCCAAAGCTACGACGCTGAGCATCTGAGCCGCATCGCCAAATAAAGAAGGGAAAATACTATGAAATATAACTTCATGGGATACCGGAACCACTGCTTTGCATTTTCAATCACGTTGATGGTGTTGTCACTCGTGCTGATGCTTGCCAGAGGCTTCGAATACGGCATCGATTTCAAGGGCGGCAACATCATTCGCGTTCGCTTCGATCAGCAGACGACAGAAGGCAAGATTCGCGAGGTGTTCGACAAGATGCCCGGCCTGTATTTCAAGGGCGATCAGCTTGTCATCCAGGCTGTTGCCGAAGCCAAGGGTGCCGAGTTCATCATTCAGTATCCGGCTCCCCTCATGGATACGGTTGAAACTGGCAAGCTTCACGGTGAAATCCTGAAGGAACTCAAGGCGAATATTCCGTTCAGGGACGATTCGCTCGAAGTGGCCAATGTCGGACCAACCGTCGGCGATGATATGAAGCGTCAGGCTATTTACGCATCCATCCTTGCCGTGATCGGAATCCTCCTCTATCTCGGATGGCAGTTCGAACTTCAGTCTTCGACCGGTGCCGTCATCTCTCTTGTTCATGATCTCGTCATCATCCTCGGGTTCATCAGTCTTTTCAAAATCGAGTTCGACATCACCGTGTTGGCCGCGCTTATGACGCTTCTCGGCTACTCGGTCAACGACTCCATCGTCGTCCTCGACCGGATTCGCGAGAACAGGCGCATCACCAAGGAAACGGATTTCGTGACCCTGATCAACGATTCGATCAACCAGACGCTTGGCAGAACCATCAATACAGGCATGCCGACGCTCTTCGCCACCTGCGCCCTGATGTTCCTCGGGGGCCAGACCCTCTTCAACTTCGCTCTGGTCCTTACCTTCGGCCTCATCTTCGGAACCTACTCGTCGGTCTTCATCGCCAGTCCCGTCCTCCTGCTGCTGAGCGGCAACAAACTCAACCGCCGCGGCGCCTGAGCCCGGTTCGTTCCGCTAACCACGCCCCGGTTCGCCGGGGCGTTTCTATTTTAATCGATATATACGGAGTCGTTCATGAAAGCCGTCGTTCAGCGTGTGTCGGAAGCCGTTCTCAGCGTCGATGGAAAGGAAGTGTCCCGAATCGGCCGCGGGCTCGTCTGTTACCTCGGCGTCGGCCGGGGAGACGAGGAAAAGGACCTGGACTGGCTGGCGAAAAAAACGGCCAGGCTGCGAATCTTCCCCGATGGCGAGGGACGGATGAACCTTTCGGCGGTCGACGAGGGCCTGGCCGTACTGGTCGTTTCGCAGTTCACGCTTTACGGCGACATCAGGAACGGATACCGGCCGGGCTTTTCGACAGCGGAGGATCCCGCGAAGGCACAGGGCATGTACGAATCGTTCATGTCAAAACTGCGCGAATATGGCGTGCCCGTCGTTGCCGGCGGCGTCTTCGGTGCGGATATGACGATCGACCAGTGTAATCGCGGCCCCGTCACGATCCTGCTCGATTCTCGGGACGGCCGCTCCGGCGCCTGATCTGCGTGAAAGCGCTCTACTCCTCCGATGACGGCATGAAAAGGCGTCGCTCGAGACGTCGCAGATAATCGAGCGTTTTCCGCTCCGGCGCATCGGGATGCCCTTCGGCAATCGCCTCTTCGGCGAGGCGAAGCGCCTTCTCGAACGAGCGGCGTTCGAGGATCACCCGGTAGATCGGATGGATATTCGACGTTTCCGCCAGGGAACGGAGGAGTTCGCGATCGAACGATTCGAGACCTTTCTGGAGGGCGGCCGTCTCGAAAAACTCGATGTCGCGCTTCGACGACGAGGTGATCTTCCGGCGGCTCGAGGGACTCATCGTCATATACAGCCAGACCAGGATGAGGAACGTCGGGATCAGCAGCATCAGCAGGACTTCGTTTTCGTACGGATGCGAAGAAAACTGCTCCCGAAGGGCTTTTGCAAAAATCTTGTAGCCTTCGGTCTGATCCATCAGAGAACCTTGTAGCTCAACTCGGTGACGATTTTCCGGATCTCCTCGGAGGAATCCTTCCTCAGATACGGCATGAAGGGCTTGATGGCGGCCGGAGAAATCTTGACGGCCGATCGAACGGCGTTGACGCGGACGATCTCTTCTTTGTCGCGCAGGTGTGCCAGGATGATCGGCAGGGACATCTCCTGCTTGATCTCTCCGAGCGCCCACAGGCCGCTGGCGCGCATCAGGGGCTCACGCATCGAGAGCATCTTCTGGAGGACGGGGACGACGTTGACTTTTCCGATCTGCCAGACCGCGATGGCGGCGTTGGCGCGGATGCGGTTGTTCGCGTCTTCTAGGAAGGGGAACAGGATCTGGAGCGCGCGTGCGTCCCCGATGCTCGCGATGGCTTCGATGGCGTTGGCGCGGACACGCTCGTCGGGATCGTTGAAGAACTCGATCAGGTTGCCGAGCAGTTCACGGTCGCCGATCACGCCGAGCGTCTTGATCACGGCCGCACGGACTTTTCGGGAGGGGTCTTTCATCGCCCCTAGGAGGGCATCCTTGCCCTTGTTGTTCACCTGGAGGTTTTCCATGATGCGGGCCGCGCGAAGGCGAAGCTCGGGGTCGAGGGATTTGAGTTCGACGATGAGCTGATCGATGAAGCTGGTGTCGAGCTTCAGGAGTGCCGTGCCGGCGAGTTTACGGACTTCGGGAGAGAGGGTGTTGAAGTTGTCGAGATATCGCTTCTGGGTCACCTTCGCGACTTCCTGCAGGGCGGTGTTGCGCAGCTCCTCGTCGGGGCTGTGGACAAGCCGCGTCAGGTAGGGGGCGAGCCGTTCGGACGGGAGCATCTGTTTCAGGCCGCGAAGCGCCTCCGCCGCGACTTTCGGGGAAGGGTCGGCGACGGCTTCGTCGAGCATTCCGAGAACGCGGGGATGCCTGCTTTTCAGGGCGATACGGACAGCCATGAGTCTGACGACCGGAGCCGTGTCATGGAACCTCGCTTCGACGATCTTGGAAAGCTGGTCTCCGCCGGCCTCTCCCATGAATTCCAGCGCCGAGGCCCGGACCTCGGGATCCTCGTCCTCGAGCAGTTCGGCGAGTTTGATCGAGAAGGATCGGGAGCCCATCTGTTTCCGGAAAAAGGCGGTGCGGTCGGCCGGATCGAGCACGCAGGAATTCTTGAGCAGAACCCGCAGCAGAAGCAGGGACGGCTGTTTGCTCTGGCCGGAGATCAGGAGGGCGGCGAGCGAGGGGTCGTCCTGGAGGGCGGTCCGTACGAGAGAGGAGACCTCTTCGAACGGCCAGTCGGACAGCACGCGGACCGTATCGGCGAAACTGTTCGAGAGGAGGCGTGAAAGCACGGGGCGGAGCATGTCCGGCGCGGATCTGGCAAGGTGGAAGAAGAGGCGCATCATTTCCGGCGAAATCCGCTCGTCGGAGGTGATCTTGGAATGCAGGGACTGCCGCCACGTCTCGACCAGCGCTTCGAACGAAGCTTTCCGCTCGTCGCTGCTCGTCTGGATCTTCTCTATGACCGAGTCGGCCAGCGCCGCCAGCGCGTCGGCAGTCATCGCCCGCGCCCTGACCGAGTCGGTGTCGAACAGCCGGAGGGCATGTTCGAACAGCGCCGGGTCGAGACGTTTGAGAAGCCGCGCGAGGAGCATGTCTCGGCCTTCCCCTGTGGGCATTTTCAGCGCAAGGTCGAGCAGAAACCGACGCGCTTCGGCGAACCGCTTGATGAGGACGTCGTCGGTCAGCTGGAGAAGTCCGGTTTCGACGTTCTCCATCAATTTGTCCCGGAAGGCGGGCATCAGCTCGTCGGGCGTGTATTCGGAAAGGGCTTCGCGAAGGCGCCGACGGATGGAGGGGTCCGTGTCCTCGGCCATTTCCATGTAGAGGGGGACGAAGTCCGGCCGATGAAACTTGACCAGCGTTTCGAAATGGAATCGCTTGACGTCGGGGTCGGGGTGGCGGAACTGCTCTTGGACGAGCTCGAACAGGCCCAGATCGTCGAAAAGCGAGACGATCTCGAAATACAGGGTCGAGTTGTGATCGGCGGGGACCGCTCGCACGAGTGCGCCCAGCGCCTTCTCGCCGTAGAATCTGGCGATGCCGTTCCGCACATCGCGACGGATCGTCAGGTCAGCGTCGGAAAGCAGGGGGATCAGGACGTCGAGACTCGACTGGGTGGCGATTTTCAGAAGCGCCTGGACGGCGGCGACGCGGACCGCGTTGTCGTCATCGTCGAGAATCGTGGCGAGCTTGTCCACCGCGCCTTCGATACCGCGTTTTCCGGACAGCTCGACGAGGGGAATGAGGAGATCGCGCGTGCCGACTATCGCATCGGACATCGCCGCGAGAATCAGCGAGTCGGTTTCGGGGGCATCGTGCTCTTCGAGCCGGGCGAAAGCCGACTTCCTGACGTTCTGGTCGGGATCGGCGAGCTTGGTGATGAGTTCCTGCGGTGGTTCCGAAGCTGAAAAGGGCCAGATCATCGAATCATGCCTTTGACTTTGCCTTGATCGCGGCTGCCAGGATATCCGAGACGGCTCTGCGCACGCCTTCATCCGGATCGAATCTGAGCGGTTTGATATAGGGGGCCAGCGATAACGCGTCCGAAATTTTTCCGAGGCTCTGGATGACGTTCCGCCTGACATCCGCATCGGGATCGCGCAGGCACTGGATGAGGACCGGCATGAAGCGGCTGTCCTTGATCTCCCCGAGGGCGAACGCCGCGGATGCGCGCATCCATTTGTCGGGGTGGCGGAGCATCTCGAGAACGGGCTCGTAGATCTGGTAATAACCGAGTCTCCAAAGAGTGATGACGGTGTTCGCCCGGACCCGATTGTTTTTGTCGTAGAGGCAGGGAATGATCGCTTCGGCGTCTGTGAGTTCGCCGACGTTCGCGAGGGCCTCGACCGCGTTCGCCCGGACGCGATCGTCCTGGTCTTTCAGGAATCCGATCAACATCTGGGAGACCGAGGGACCGCCGATTTTTCCAAGGCCCATGATGACGACGGACCGGACGATGGGGTCGGGATCCTGGATCGCGACGATCAGGTTCGGTTTCAGCTCGGGCGGAATCTGCTCGCACAGCACCTCGAGCACTTTCGCGGCGAGCACGCGCGTTCGTTGGTCGGATGAGGAGAGGTCGCGGGTCATGTCCTCGAGGAAGCCGGGGTCCATTTTGATCAGGGAGAGGCCGATGGCGAGCTTCGCCTCGGGTGGCATCTTGTCGAAGCCGGTCAGGAACTTGCGACGTGTGATGTAGGCGATCGCCGCCTGAGCCGCCTGCTTGATGCGCGTGTCGTTCACGCCCAGGAGCTTGGTCAGGGCGGCCAGGATCTGGGGATGATCGCGGTCCTTCAGAAGCTCGATGGCCTGGAAGACGATCTTCGGCTCGGTGTCCTTCAGAAAGTTGATGATCACTTCCGTGCCGGCTTCGCTCTGGAAGTGCTTCAGGGTGAGCAGGTCCAGGATCGTCTTGCGAACGGTGAAGTCGGGGTCGCGCATCTTCGACACGAGCACGGTGAGCGCGTTCGGAGAACCGCTTTCGGCGAGGATCTGGAGGATGCGGGACCGGAGGGTGGCATCGTTGTGATACAGGACTTCTTCGATGAACCGCTTGAGTCGCGGGTCCATCATCAGGTTGATGATCTCGCTCTGGATCTGCGGGGGGACTTCCATGAAATGTTCGAGCAGGAGCGAGTTTAGTGTTTCGATGATGAAATTTTCCGTCGGATTGCCGAGAAGTGCCAGTGCGGTCCGGCCCGTATCGAGTTCCTTGTAACAGCAGGCCTTTATCAGAAGGGTCTTCCGGTCTTCGACGTCGAGGCCCTTGAGGAAACCGTTGAGATAGCTATCATTATATTTGTGAATCTTTGGAAGGTTCTTGAGAATGGTGTCCTCGTGATGGCGGCCGATTCGGAGAAGACATTCCGACAGGACCATGCTTGCCTGGACATACGTGTCGGAAAGATGCTCTTCGAGGGGTTTCACATACATCGCGATCTTTTCGAGCATCTCCGGGGTGCCTATCGCTTCGGGGGTCATGCCGTCGAGTTCGTCGGCGAAGTGTTTGACGATCGACTGGATGGTGCTCGTGACGACGGGGGGGATGGACTTCGCCTTGTCCAGCAGATGCGGGAACAGATACTTGTAGGAATTGGGATCGGCGATCTGCTCGAGGATCTGCATGATCTTCAGGCGGTATGACTCGCTCTTCTTGCCGAAGTTGTCGAACAGCTTGCTGAAAAACGCGTCCTGGTGGAACTGGAGACACTTGAACACCGAGTAGCGCATCGACTGGTCGATGTTCTGCATATTTTTGATACACAGCTCGAGGAAGGTGTGGCCCTTGATTTTCTCGATATGCTTGCTGAACTCGACCTGGATGATTTTCTTGTCTTCGCGGGAGGCCTCGAGCGAGTCCTCCTTGAGGATATCGATGAAGATCGGGTACAGCTGCGGGTTCTGCAGGTTGACCATTTCCTCGAGATAGAGGATTTTCTCCTTGGGCGTATAGGCCGACCATTTCTGCAGGAACTTCGAGACGATGCCGGATTTTTCGATCGCGAACTGGATAACGGCCCGGATGCCAGAATCGCCGGTGGTGCAGAGGATGTTCACGAGTGGCTTGAGCCTTGGCTCGTCCACGCTCTGGAGGATCTCCTTGAACACCTCGCGAAAGACCTGGTCGGGATAGTTGATCAGCTTGAGGATGGACTGGTAATCCTCGAGCGAGAGCGTTTCGTGTCTCGCGGCGAAGATCCCGAGGATACGGAGCCGCAACTGCTGGTTCTTGTTCTCCTCGAACTTCTCGCACAAAAACTCGACGAAGAAGTGGTTGAGATTCGCGACGAAATCATCGAAGGCACCCTGTGACACGCTCGTGTCGGGTGACTGGAGGCGCTCGAACGTCTCGAGCGGATCTGTGATCTTTCGCGTGAACCAGCTCATCCTAGCGTTTCTGTTCTCTGTTCGCGGGATTCATTCGGGATTTCCGAATCTCACTGAGGGGAGAATTCCTCCCCCGGGAGGGATGATAGTATAAACAGCGTCCGAGCGCAATTCTTCAATTCACGCGTTTTCATGAACCGGGAAGGACCGTTCGCCGGGAACGTGAGAGCGTCAGAGTTTTCCCGACTTCAGGAAGGGCGGGAAATGTGCCGCCGCAGGACGGAAAGCCAGATTCCCGCTTCCGTCAGAAGGACGATCGGCACCGAGACGAGAACCTGTGAGACGACGTCGGGAGGTGAAAATATAGCGCCAATGATAAAAGCTATCACGATGCAATGGCGTCGGTGTGACCGGAGCCGCTCGACGGGGAGAATGCCGATCGCGTCGAGAAAGGCGAGAAGAAGGGGCAGTTCGAACAGAATTCCGGTCACGAGCATGAAGACGACGACGAAATCGATGTAGGCGCCGTATGAAATCGACGGAAGGAAATCGGCTCCGTTCGCGGCGATCAAAAAGCCCAGCGCCGGCGGAAGTATGATCGCCCAGCAGAAGAAGGCCCCGGCGGCGAAACACAACAGCGCCGGAATGAGCAGGACGACGGCCCATGGTCGCTCGGCCGGTGTCAGGGCGGGGGCGACGAACGCCCAGACCTGCCAGACGATCACGGGAAAAGCGAGGGTGATTCCGGCCCAGGCCGACAGTTTGATGGTCGTGACGAACCCTTCGGTGACCGAGAGCGTCACCAGTCGCAGCCCCGGGGCCGCCTGTCTCAGGGGGTGAAGCGCCAACGGCACCAGGCTGTCCGATGCCGCCCACGCGGCGAGAAAGCCGGCGAACGCCGAGACGACGGCAATGATGATCCGGCGCCTCAGTTCGGCGAGATGGTCGAGAAGGGGGGCGTCAGCGGTGTTTGGAGCAAACATCGATAAAGTCTAGCACATTTCGACAGAGCTGGTGTTTGCATTTGCCCGGTCGCTCTGATAACATACGCGTACCAATCCACCGTATCCGGGAGAAAAGCCGTGTGGTTCATTAAAAAACTGTTCTGGTTGTTCACCCTCCCCTTCATCGCCCTCATGGGTGTTCTGATGTTCGCCTTCCCCGAGGAAATGAAGGAGTTCAAGAAGGACCTCGTCGACATGGTCGAGAACAGCTGGCTCCGCTGGATCGGCTTCGTGGGGTTCGTGTTCGCCATGGTCCATCTGGTCAAGTTCTTCGACAGCAAGCATACGCTCGTACAGCTGAGCGCCCCCGAGGACTGAGCGGACCGGTTACTCGTAGTTCGTGACCCGCACCCGGTATGATTTGACGCCAGGAGGCGGGTTCGGAAACTCGATCTCGAACAGGGAACTCTCGCTGGGAAAGAGGCCGCGATCCTTCAATCGCAGCCTTCCGCTTTCCCGCCGGAGTTCCTGTTTGTTTTCGTCGAACAGTTCCGCTGAAAGCTCGATGCGCTGACGCATGGCGTCTGAGACGTTGCGCAGCTCCCCCACGACATAGAGGGAATTATACTCAGTGTAGCTTTCGACCCGGTCGATGGCGAAAACAGGCTTCAGATCGCGCTCGATGACGGGGCTGACTTTTTCCTCGCGCGCACGGAGCAGGTATTCCGCCTCGACGGCCCGGTCGTACAGATTCCACCCTTCGATATTCATCGGTTCGAGCCGGATTGCAGTTTTCAGCGCTTCTTTTGCTTCGGCTGGCCGACCATCGGCCAGCATGGCCTTGGCTTGCGTGAGAAACGCCTGGGCGCCGGAATCTGCGGGTTTTCCCGTGGGGCCCGGCGACTGGGGATTCCAGTCCTCCTGGAGGCCGGAAAGCCGGGCGAGGGGAGAGGTCCGCTGGGGGACGGCCGGAGACGTGCGCTGGGGGGCGGGCGGATTCTGGCCCATCACGGTGAAGGTGATGCAGCCGATGAGCAGGCCGGAAAGCAGCCATGGACGATAACGACTCATATGGAATCAGATATCGGCAGAACGGGGAGGGAAGATTAGAATCTTCTGGCGGCGAATGCTTTCAGAACGATCGAAAAGAACCGCTCGAACCCCGAGAGAATCAGGCCCCTGCGGAGCATCTGGAATGCCGACTGACCGGCTTCGTTTTCCCGTTCGTGGAGCATCCCAAGTAGCGTGGCGGGCGTGACCACCATGTGCGTGACCCGCGGCTGCATCGCCGGCGGAAAATAGGTCTGAAGAGCCGTTTTGATGCGGCTTTCGGGAAAATCACAGGGAGACAGGATCAGAAACATGTCCAAAGACGGCGACGCCGGATCGTCATCGTCTGGAATCGTCTCCGGAACCGGGATCTCGCCTTCTTCGGGGGCCTTGAGCCGGGAAAACGCCTGCAGATTCAGAAGGATTGCGCTGTGGAGGTGTTCGCCGAGCGTTTCCTCGAACAGCAGTCGCGTGCTGGCCGCGATGCGGGAGGGGAGGGAGTCCTCGCCGAGGAACCGGTGCGTGGCCTGCGCCGATCCCGTCGCCAGCAGGGTGGCCGTCATCGGATTGGCTGCATTCAGCGCACAGAGCTTGGCCTTGCCCTGCGGAACGATGTCGATCAGGCCGAGCTCCCCCATCTGATGAACCCGGTTGTAAGCCGTGCCGTAGGGAAGACCGAGCTTCTTGGCGATCTGGTGGATCGACAACACCCCGGACGGCTGATCGAGAAAGGCTTCCGCAAGCTGAATCGTGAGTTGCATGGGCGCCTATTATACCAGACCGTTTCACGGATGCAACGAAAAATTGATAGATCGCCCTTCCTGTGAAAGGCTCTGGCAGAAATTGTTCGGGCCGCATGTTCGGCAAGAAGGAAGGCGAACGGAGCGTCGTCGGGGATTGGTGAAACCCGGTTCCAGGGATGATTGTACGGCTATAAGCAATTTTTATGCTAAAGGCGTTGACGTACCCCCTCCCCGGTGTTATAATGCAAAACCCGTTTTACTGGGTTGGGGGAAGATGGCGAAACGCACGGATTGGTGGGGAGTTCTGCAGACATTGGTGAATCGAGCCCGCGGAACCAAAGAAGATTCGAACGTTGGGTGCAACCCTGCGTCGATCCCCGTCACGCGCATTGCGTTCCGTGCCCGCCCCAATTTTATTTTTCCGCGTATATTTTGACACGTCCCGTCGGCGCTGAATGCGTTGGCGGGATATTTGCTTGATCTGGGAAGGAGTAAGGCAGACAATGGTCACTACGCAGACAATGGGAGCCGAGCGAATTCTGATGGCTGAAGATCGGACGTTCCGGGACATCCCGAACCTGATCGACATCCAGTTGAAGTCGTTCGAGTGGTTTCTCCAGCCCGGCGTTTCTCCCGCGGACCGCAAGAATCACGGTCTCCAGGAGGTTTTCCTCGAGGTGTTCCCCATCCAGGATTACGTCGGAAATCTCTGCCTTGAGTACAGCGAATACGGCCTGGGCTTGCCGATGTGCAAGAACTGTCCCCAGCTCAAGCTCAACAAGAAGTGCCTCTACGACGACTGCAGCTTCACGGAAAAGGACTGCGAGATCGCGTTCATCGGCGACACGCCGTTCCGCGTCAAGCACAGCCCCGACCAGTGCCGCAAGCGCGATCTGACCTACTCGATCCCGCTGAACATCAAGGTCCAGCTGATCATGCAGCAGACGGGCGAGGTGAAGGAGCAGGAGATCTTCCTGGTCAATCTCCCTTGCATGACCGAGCGCGGCACCTTCATCATCAACGGCGCCGAGCGCGTCGTGGTCAGCCAGCTGCATCGTTCTCCCGGCGTGTATTTCAGCTTCAACCGCGCCAAGAAGATCTACTCCGCCAAGATCGTGCCGTATCGCGGCGCCTGGATGGAGTTCGAACTCGACCTGATGAAGGACGCGATCTTCGTTCGCCTCGACCGGAAGCGCAAGATCCCGATCACCACCTTCCTGCGAGCTCTCGGTTTCAGCACCGACGAGGAGATTCTCGACCTGTTCGACCGGAACGAGACGATCGCCAGCTCCCTCAAGTTCGACAAGCAGGCGATCGGCGGCTCCGAAGGCCCCGACAAAGTCGCCAAGGCCGTCACGGAATCGCTCAAGGTCATCTTCTCGAAGCTCCGCCAGGGCGACCTGTTCGTCGAGGAAAACGCCCGCACCCTCATCCGCAGCTTGTTCTTCGATCCGAAGAAATACGACCTGGGCTTCGTCGGCCGCTACAAGATGGACAAGAAGCTCCGCCTCGCCGATCGCCTGTCCGAGCAGATCGCGTTCAAGGATGTCGTGAACCCGGCGAACAAGGAAATCATCGTGAAGGCCGGCGAGAAGGTCTCGAAGCGCCTTGCCGACATGCTCGAAACCATGATGCTGCCGATCTTCATCGAACTCGGCGACGCCCTCAAGGGATATCGCATCATGTATAACATGGGCTATACCGATGTCCGCCTCCGCGACGTCACCGGAAGCCTCACGATGCTTGCCGGCCGCACCGCCTACGAGTCCGTCATCGACAAGAAAAGCGGCGAGATCGTCATCGAGAAGAACACGACGATCACCGAGGATGCCGAGAAACAACTCCAGGATCTGGGCGTCTCCTCCGTGCCGGTCGTGAAAGACCGCGTTCTGTGCTACGAGGACATCATCGGCGTCATCCGATATCTGATCGACCTCTCGAACGGTATCGGCCGCCTCGACGACATCGACCACCTGTCGAACCGCCGCATCCGCTGCTGCGGTGAGCTGCTCCAGAACCAGTTCCGCATTTCCCTCTCCCGCATGGAGCGCGTGATCAAGGAACGCATGACGATCCACGATCTCGACAGCTACACGCCGCAGCTGCTCATCAACACCCGGCCGGTTTCGGCGGTGGTCGACGAGTTCTTCGGCAGTTCGCAGCTCTCCCAGTTCATGGACCAGACGAACCCCCTCGCCGAGCTGACCCACAAGCGTCGCCTCTCGGCCCTCGGGCCGGGCGGTCTCAAGCGCGAGCGCGCCGGCTTCGAAGTCCGCGACGTCCATCCGACCCACGACGGCCGCATCTGCCCGATCGAGACGCCTGAAGGTCCGAACGCCGGCCTCATCGCCAGCCTGGCCGTCTACGCCAAGGTGGACGAGTATGGTTTCATCACCACGCCCCTCTGCCAGGTCGAGGAGGAAACCGGCCGTATCAATTTCAAGAAGCTCGAATACAAAGATGCGTATGACGAAGACCGGTTCATCATCGGGCAGCCCGACGTGCGCCTCGAGTATGACCGCAAGAGCGGATACGGGAAAATGGTCGGCGACGTCGTGCCGGTCAAGTATTTCCGCGACGACTACGAGTTCGAGTTCGCCGATCGCAGCGAGGTCGAATACGTTAAATTCTCGCCTCTCCAGATGGTCAGCGTCGCCTCGGCCCTCATTCCGTTCCTCGAACACGATGACGCCAACCGCGCCCTGATGGGCACGAACATGCAGCGCCAAGCCGTTCCGCTGATCCAGACCGAGCCACCGCTGGTAGGAACCGGCCTCGAATCACGCGCCGCGCACGACTCTGGCGCCATGGTTCTCGCCCGCAGCGCCGGCACCGTCGAATACATCGACGCCAACGAGATCCGCATCCGCCGCGCCAGCCGCCGCAAGGACGACGAGAAGATCGCCCTGACCGAACAGGCATTCCGCAAGATCCAGGGTCGCAAGATCATGGACACGATCGTCGACCCGCTCACCGGCGAGATCATAATCGAAGCCGGCCAGCCCCTCGACATCACCTACCTGTCGCGGCTTGCCTCCCTCTGCAGCGAAGTCCGCCTGCAGCAGGAATCCATCGACACCTACCGCCTCCAGAAGTTCATGCGCTCCAACCAGGGAACCTGCATCAACCAGAAGACCTCGGTCAAGATCGGCGACAAGGTCCGCCCCGGCGACGTCATCGCCGACGGCCCGGCCACCGCGAACGGCGAGCTGGCCCTCGGTCGCAACGTTCTGGTCGCATTCATGCCTTGGGAAGGCTACAACTTCGAAGATGCCATCATCCTTTCCGAGCGCCTGGTGAAGGACGACGTGTTCACGTCGATCCATATCGAAGAGTATGAAATCGACGCCCGCGACACCAAGCTCGGGCCGGAAGAAATCACCCGCGACATCCCGAACGTCGGCGAGGACGCCCTCAAGAACCTCGATGACGAGGGCATCATCCGCATCGGCGCCGAAGTCGAATCGGGCGACATCCTCGTCGGCAAGGTCACCCCGAAGGGCGAGACCGAACTGACGGCAGAAGACAAGCTGCTCCGCGCGATCTTCGGCGAGAAGGCCCGCGAAGTCCGCAACACCTCCCTCACCGTCCCGCACGGCGAGAAGGGCAAGATCGTCGACGTCATGGTGTTCTCGCGCGACAACGGCGACGAACTCCAGTATGGCGTGAACAAGCTGGTCCGCGCGTTCGTCGCGCAGAAACGCAAGATCACGGTCGGCGACAAGATGGCCGGACGGCACGGCAACAAGGGCGTCATTTCCCGCATCGTGCCGGTCGAAGACATGCCGTATCTGGCCGACGGCCGCTCGATCGACATCATCCTGAACCCCCTGGGCGTTCCCTCCCGCATGAACGTCGGACAGGTTCTCGAGACGCACCTCGGCTGGGCCGCCGAAAAGCTCAACAAGTGCTACGGCACCTCGATCTTCAACGCCGGCCGCGCCCTCAAGAACGAAGACTACGTCATGAACGAGCTGAAGAAGGCGTATGACAGCGATCCGCACCACTTGGTCGACCAGCAGGGCAAGGCGCAGCTGTTCGACGGCCGCACCGGAGATCCGTTCCACAAGCCGATCATGGTGGGCATGATCTATATCCTCAAGCTGGCCCACCTCGTCGACGACAAGATGCACGCCCGCTCGACCGGCCCGTACAGCCTCGTCACCCAGCAGCCTCTCGGCGGCAAGGCGCAGTTCGGCGGCCAGCGCTTCGGAGAAATGGAAGTCTGGGCCCTCGAAGCCTACGGCGCCGCGCACGTCCTGCAGGAACTGCTGACGGTCAAGTCCGACGACGTCGAAGGCCGCGTCCAGGTCTACGAGACGATCATCAAGGGCAAGAACATCATGAAACCCGGCATCCCGGAATCCTTCAAGGTCGTCGTTTCCGAACTTCAGAGCCTGGGTCTCCAGGTCGACCTGAAGAAGGGGACGAGCGGTGTTTCTCTCGCGGAAGGCGGCGAACGGCCGCTGCTGATGCAGGAAGCCGAAGCCGACGACTGGGAAGACGAAGCCGAGCGCGAAGAGGCTGAGGACATCGACGATGTTGGCACCGACACCGACGACGACGACGATTCCGACAGCTCCGACGACGACGACATCGAGAGCGAGTAAGACGGACCTTTCCGGTCAGGCAAGCGTATAAAGGAGAATCAGCCTCATGTTGGAAATGGATAAATTCGATGCCATTCAGATCAGCATTGCGTCCCCGGAAAAGATCCGGTCCTGGTCCTACGGCGAGGTAAAGAAGCCCGAGACCATCAACTACCGGACCCACAAACCCGAGCGCGACGGCTTGTTCTGCGAGCGTATCTTCGGCCCCCAGAAAGACTGGGAGTGCTTCTGCGGCAAATACAAGAGCATCCGGTATCGCGGCATCATCTGCGAACGCTGTAACGTCGAGATCACCAAGGCCGCCGTGCGTCGCGAACGCATGGGCCACATCCAGCTCGTGACCCCGGTCGGTCACATCTGGTATTCGAAGGGCAGCCCTAACTACATCGCTCTGCTGCTCGACATCACCGCCCGCGATCTCGAGAAAGTGTTATATTTCCAGAGCTATATCGTCATCGATCCGGGCAACCTGCCTCTCTCGAAGAAGCAGCTGCTCGCCGAGGAAGGCGTCGGCGGCGAGATGGGCTTCCGCGAACTGCGCGAGAAATACGGCGACATGTTCACCGCGAAGATGGGTGCCGAGGCGATCAAGGAGCTTCTGGCCGAGATCGATCTCAAGAAGCTCGAGAAAGAACTCGCGAGCCAGCTCAAGACCTCCACGGGAACCAAGAAGACCCACCTGCTCAAGCGCATGGAGCTCGTGAAGTGGTTCGTCGGCTCGATCAGCCGCCCCGAGTGGATGATCGTCGACGTCATCCCGGTCATTCCGCCCGACCTGCGCCCGATGGTCCAGCTCGACGGCGGCCGCTTCGCCACCAGCGATCTGAACGACCTGTACCGGCGCGTCATCAACCGCAACAACCGCCTCAAGCGCCTCGTCAAGCTCCAGGCCCCCGACATCATCATCAAGAACGAGAAGCGCATGCTGCAGGAGGCCGTCAACGCCCTGATCGACAACGGACGCCGCGGCAAGCTGGTGACCGGCCCGAACAATCGCCCGCTCAAGTCCCTCACGGACATGCTCAAGGGCAAGCAGGGCCGCTTCCGCCAGAACCTCCTCGGCAAGCGCGTCGACTACTCGGGCCGCTCCGTCATCGTCGTCGGCCCGAACCTCAAGACCCACCAGGCCGGTCTTCCCAAGAAGATGGCTCTCGAGCTGTTCAAGCCGTTCGTCATGCACCGCCTGGTCCAGAAGGGCATCGCGCACAACATCAAGAGCGCCAAAAAGATGATCGAGCGCGAGAAGTTCGAAGTGTGGGACGTCCTCGAAGACGTCATCAAGCATCATCCCATCCTGCTGAACCGCGCTCCGACCCTGCACCGCCTAGGCATTCAGGCGTTCGAGCCCGTCCTGATCGAAGGCAAGGCCATCCAGATTCACCCCCTCGTCTGTACCGCCTACAACGCCGACTTCGACGGCGATCAGATGGCCGTTCACGTGCCGTTGCTGCTCGATGCGCAGATCGAAGCCCGCATGCTCATGCTGTCGAGCAACAACATCCTCAAGCCCGCCGACGGCCGCCCGATCTGCCACCCGACACAGGACATGACGATCGGTCTGTTCTATCTGACCATCGAGAAGCCAGAGCACGCCTGCCCTGGCTACCCGACCATGGAGATTCGCCGCGAGAAGGGGACGACATGGGAAAAGACGCTGCTCAACCCGGGCCGTCCGTTCAATCTGCGCCTCGCTGCAGAAATCAAGAAGGGTCAGACCACGGTTCTCGACGTCGGAACGATTCTCGACACCAAGGAAGTGGTCGAAAAGATCGAGAAGTGCGATGTCGATACGATCATGGTCTACAATGCGCCGGTGTTCTTCAGCACCGCCGAAGCCATGAACGCGGCTTCGACCTGCCATGACAGCCAGTTCAACCTTCAGTATCCGATCTATATCCATCGCGGCGCATTCCCGGCCGAAAAGATCGATCCCGTGCTCGCGAAGTCCGAAGGAAAGCAGAATAATTACCTCCGCACCACGATCGGCCGTGTCATCTTCAACGATGCCCTGCCGAAACTGTTCCAGTTCCAGAACGTCCAGGTCAAGAAGGAAACAGTCAGCAACCTGATCAAGCGCCTGTTCATCGAGTATCCGCTCGATGTCGTCGGCGTGACCCTCGATCAGTTGAAGGCCCTCGGCTTCAAATACGCCACCTGGTCCGGTCTGACCATCTCGATCGTCGACATGGTCAACCCGCCGAAGAAAAAGGAAATTCTCGACCAGGCCGACAAGAAGGCCGAGAAGGTTCGCGAACGCTTCGACCGGGGCGAGATCAGCCGCGACGAACGCAAGCAGGCCGAAGTCAACATCTGGACGAAAGCCACGGAAGACGTTTCCGACGATCTGCTCCAGACGTTCGAATCGACCGCCAACATCGGCGAGTTCAACCCCGTCTACATGATGGCGTTCTCCGGAGCCCGCGGCAACATGCAGCAGATCCGTCAGCTGGCCGCCATGCGCGGCCTTATGTCGAATCCGCGCGGCGACATTCTTGCCTTCCCGATCAAATCGAACTTCCGCGAAGGCCTGAACCAGTCCGAATACTTCATCTCGACATACGGCGCCCGCAAGGGTCTGGTCGATACGGCTCTCCGCACCGCCGACTCGGGATACCTCACCCGCCGTCTCGTCGATGTCGCTCAGGACGTCGTCATCACGATTCTCGACTGCCGCACCTCGCACGGCGTCGACATCGGGCCGATCCGGCAGACCCGCACGTCGAACAACATCATGGTCGACGACATCATGGTGCCGATCCGCTATCGCCTTGCCGGCCGCGTGCTGGCCAAGCCGATCTGCCATCCGGTCACGAACGAGGTCATCAGCTTCGAGCTCGCCGGCGAGCGTGTCAAGCTCGAGGGCGGCCTCTATTGCACCGACGAGATCGCGGCCGAAATCGAAAACCATGTCGAGTATCTCGTCCCGCTTTCGAAGATCAAGCCCGGCATGATCGTTGCCGACCAGGTCATCGATCCGAAGACGACCCGCATCATCCTGCGGCCCGATCGCCCGATCACCGAGTATGTCCTGCGGCGCGTCGAGGATGCCGGCATCACCGAACTGAAGGTCCGCGCGACCATGACGATCCGCTCGCCGCTCACCTGTCGCGCGAAGAGCGGCATCTGCCAGGCATGCTACGGCGCCGACCTTGCGACCGGTCGCCTGGTCGATGTCGGCGAAGCCGTCGGCATCATCGCGGCCCAGTCGATCGGCGAACCCGGCACGCAGCTCACGATGCGCACCTTCCACCTTGGCGGCGTCGCTCTTGCACAGCGCTCCTACGTCAAGTCGCGCACCGCCGGCACAGCCAGGTTCGATACCCTCCGCCTGGCCAAGGTTTCCGATCGCACCAAGTTCGAGATTGGCTCCGGCACAGAGACCTTCGACAAGACCGAGTTCGGAAGCAATATCCGCACGGTCGTCGTCGGCGGCCACCTCACGATCGAAGGGAAGGGCGGCCGCAAAGATCGGCTGCAGATCCCGATCGGCGCCGAGATGCGCATCGAGAACGGCGACAAGGTCACGGCCGGAAAGCCTGTCGCCGAATACAATCCGAACAACTTCGTATCCGGGTACACCGGCGAAGTCATCTTCGAGGACGTCGAAGTCAAGGACGGCATGGTCGTGTCCGAGAACGCCGTCATCCGCATCCTGACCCAGGAGTTCGACCAGGAGCGCAAGGACTTCATCATCGAGGACTACAAGATCCCGCAGGGCTCGACCCTCAAGGTCGAAGACAACGAGATCATCCACGCCGGAAACGTGCTGGCCGAGCGCTCCGCCGAACAGCACGCCGCCATCGCTCGCATCGAAGGTGTTGCCCGCTACGACAACATCCGCGTGAAGAACAAGCAGGTCATCAACGACAACGGCATGATCTTCATCTATCCCGATGATGTGAAGAAGGGCGACATCAAGGAATATCCGCTTCCGAAGGGTGTCAAGGAAACGAAGAGCCCGAAGGATGTGACGGAGAAGTCCGGCGGCATGATCCTGAACGTGAAGAACGGTGATAACGTGATGCCGGGCGAGCGTCTGCTCTCCGTCGTCTCCGAACTCGACGGCATCTGCGCGATCAGCAACAACGGGACCCAGATCAAGATCTCGCGCGACGTGGTCGAGGAGTACGAGTTCAAGGGCGAGATGGCCGCGGCCATCGACGAGAAAAACAAGAGCCTCAGCCTGATCGCCCCGATCTCGGGCGTCGTGCGCGTGATCAACGAGAAGAGCGCCGCCAACAAGACGCTCGACCGCAAGCGCGTCATCGTCAAGAACGAAGTCGAGTATCTCGTTCCTCGCGGCGTCATCCTCCGCCCGAAAGAGAATTGCAAGATTCCGAACGGCCAGGATGTCAACGAGGGCGCCGAACTCACCACCAAGCTCGTCGTCCAGGCTGAAATCGACGGCGTCGTGGACATCCGCCAGGTCAGTGGCGAGCGCCGCGTGAACCTGATCAGCGACGACCTGTCGCTGCTCAAATCGGCGACACTGGCCCGCGAACTGCTCAACCGCGACACCAACGTGGTTCTCGCCGCTGCCGGCACGGAGATCGACGAGGACCTGATGGGCATCATCGACGACAACCGCGACGGCATCCGCGAAGTGTACATCACCTCCGGCGAGCAGGAAGCGATCATCCTGAAGGGCGAAGAGCAGACCCTGACCTACCCGGTCCCTGAAGGCGGCAACATCGTCGTCGAGCACGGCCAGCCGATCAAGGCGGGCGACAAGCTGATCACCGACATCGAACCGATCGTCAGCGAGATCACCGGCAAGGTGAACTACATCTACGGATATAACAAGGTCATCTGCGAGGAGATCATCGAGAAGATCCTGGTATATTCGGGTGTCGAGTTCAGTTTCCCGGCCACGCTCAACCTGAAGTTCCCGCGCACCGTCGTGAAGGACGGCGAGCTGACGATCGTTCCGATCCCGTTCGAGAGCTACGAATCGCTTTCCGCCGAGGAAACCGGCGGCGGCGAAGGCATTCGGATCCGCCAGCGCGTGCCGCGCGAGAAGAATTACAAGATCACCAAGGAGATGGCGAGCGCCATGTCCGTTCTCGTGAAGGACGGCGACAAGATTCGCGAAGGCCAGACACTCGCCGCGATGACCGCGACGAACAAGGGCGTCGCGATGCTCGAACGCAAGGTCTCCAAGGAAGGCAAGTCCAAGAGCACGATCGAGCGCATCATCGTCCAGCCCGGCGAAGCACACCAGATCCTCGAAAGCGCCGAACTGCGCATCGAGGACGGCGACAAGGTCAAGAGGGGCGAGATCCTGGCCAAGTGGGGTCTGGCCCTCCGGAAAACGACGGACATCATCCAGGGTCTGCCGCGCGTTGCCGAGCTGTTTGAAGTGCGGCGCCCGAAGAAGGAAGCCGTTCTCTCCGAAGAGTCTGGCGTGGTCAACATCACCGGCAACTCGATCACCATCAAGGATCCGATCACCGGCGTCGAGAAGCCCGTCCGCGTCCAGCACGGCGTCACTGGGCTGGTCGTTCACGACGGCGAGTATATCGAAGCCGGCGACTCGATGACCGAAGGCAAGGTGTTCCCGAAGAAGCTGGTCAAGGTGGTCGGACTGCCCGTCGTTCGCCGCTACCTGATGGACGAGATCCAACGCGTGTACCGCGACCAGGGCGTCAGCATCAACGACAAGCACATCGAGATCATCGTGCGCCAGATGCTCCGCAAGGTCGTCGTCACCGATCCGGGCGACTCCGAGTATCTGCCGAACGAAACGATCCACGTGAAGGTGTTCGAAGAGCTGGTTCACACCATGAACCAGGCCAAGAAGCGGCCGCCGATGGGATACCCGATGATCCAGGGCATCACGAAGGCCTCGCTGACGACGGACAGCTTCATCTCCGCCGCGTCGTTCCAGGAAACGACCCGCGTTCTGACCAAGGCCGCCATCAAGTCGAAGGTCGACTGCCTGCGCGGCCTGAAGGAGAACCTGATCATCGGCAAGCTGATCCCGGCCGGTACAGGCATCTCCGCGTTCAAGAACATCACCTTCAAGAATCTCCCGGTCGAGATCGAGAAGGCCGAGACGGCACCCGAGGAGATGTTCGGCGAAGAGGGCCTCGAGCAGCTCGAACAGGATCTGTTCCTCCAGAAGCCCGAGGCGGAAGAGTCGAGAGACGAAAGCTGATCCCGGCATGATTCCAAGCGGCGGGTTCGCGTTCTGGCGGACCCGCCGCTTCGCTTCCGGGGTACGGATTTCGGGTACCGGGCAAAACACTGATCAACTCTGAAACGGCGGGATGGAGGGGGCCTGCGAAAGGCCCGAGATGAACGGGAACGAGAAAAAGAGCATTGACATGCCGTTTGAGGTGTGATAATATCAGCACTTACCTCCATCATTAGTGGAGAAATCATCGGTTTCTCGGGTAAAAACTGGGAAATACTCTAGAAGGAAGGTGTTCATCGTGCCGACCATCAACCAACTCATCCGGAAGGCGCGGCAGGCTGTGCGTTACAAGTCATCGTCGCCGGCCCTGTCCTGTTGTCCGCAGCGGCGCGGCGTCTGCACCGTCGTCAAGACCACGACGCCCAAGAAGCCGAACTCCGCTCTGCGCAAAATCGCCCGCGTCCGCCTCACCAACAAGGTGGAAGTGACGGCGTACATCCCCGGTATCGGTCACAATCTGCAGGAGCACTCCGTTGTGATGATTCGCGGCGGCCGCGTCAAGGATCTCCCCGGCGTGCGCTTCCACATCATTCGCGGAACTCTCGACTGCGCCGGTGTTGCAAATCGCAAGCAGGCTCGTTCGAAATACGGCGCCAAGCGGCCCAAGAAGTAAGGAGAACAGAAGATGCCTCGTCGAGGACATGTTGTCAAGCGTGATCTGACGCCTGATTCCGTCTACAACTCCAAGCTCGTTACCCGCTTCATCAACAATCTGATGGAGCGCGGGAAGCGCAGCATCGCCACCCGCATTTTCTACACCGCCGTCGAGAAGCTGTCTAAGGCGAACAACAACGAGAATCCTCTCGAGCTGTTCAAGAAGACCATCGACATGGCCAAACCGATCGTCGAAGTCCGCAGCAAGCGCATCGGCGGCGCCAACTACCAGGTGCCGGTCGAAGTGAAGCAGGACCGCGCGATCGCTCTCGCTTTCCGCTGGATCCTCGGCTTCAGCCGGGCCCGCAAGGAAAAGTCGATGGCCGACCGTCTGGCCGGCGAGTTCGTCGAAATCGTCAAAAATACCGGCGCTACTATGAAGAAGCGCGATGAAGTTCACCGCATGGCCGAAGCCAACAAGGCTTTTGCGCATTATCGCGTGTGAACCGTGTCTGGTAAAGCCGCTGCTCCGGCTGAAGGAAATCCATCATGACCGCCCGTGAATCAATGAAAAAGGTGCGCAACATCGGCATCATAGCACATATCGATGCCGGCAAGACGACCACGTCCGAACGCATTCTCTACTACACGGGTCGGAGCTACAAGCTGGGCGAAGTCCATGAAGGCACAGCCACCATGGACTGGATGGTCCAGGAGCAGGAGCGCGGCATTACCATCACGAGCGCCGCCACGAAGTGCCATTGGCAGGATTGTGACATCAACATCATAGACACACCCGGGCACGTGGATTTCACCGCCGAAGTTGAGCGGTCGCTGCGTGTCCTGGACGGCGGTGTCGTGGTGTTCTGCGCCGTCGGAGGCGTACAGCCGCAGTCCGAAACCGTCTGGCGGCAGGCCAATAAATACGGTGTTCCCCGCATCGCTTTCGTCAACAAGATGGATCGGGTCGGCGCCAACTTCGCCAAGGTCGTGAAACAGATCAAGGAACGGTTGATGGCCCGCCCTGTGCCGATCGTTATTCCGATCGGTGCAGAGGCCAAGTTTATCGGTCACGTCGATCTGGTCACGATGGAAGCCCATGTGTGGCCCGAGGACCCTGAAAACAAGGGAACGGAGTTCGAGATTCAGCCGATCCCGGAGAGTCTGAAACACCAGGCCGAAGAGGCTCGTGGGTACCTTCTCGAGTGTCTTTCGACCTACAACGACGAGATTCTCGAGAAGTATCTCGAGGACCAGCCGATAGACCCGGCCATCGTCAAGGCGACGCTTCGCGAAGCCACGATCAAGGGTAAGCTGTTCCCCGTCATCTGCGGCTCGGCGTTCAAGAACAAGGGCGTTCAGGCCCTTCTCGACGCCGTCGTCGACTACCTGCCGTCTCCCCTCGACATTCCGGCCGCTCGCGGCACCGACGCCAGAACCGGCGAAGAGATCGAAGTTCCGGCCGATCCCGAGGCCCCGTTCGCGGCTCTCGTGTTCAAGATCATGACTGACCCCCACATCGGCAAGCTGGTATATCTCCGGGTATATTCAGGCACGCTCGACGCAGGGACGCAGGTCATGAACGTTACGAGAAGCCAGAAAGACCGTATCGGCCGCCTGCTCCAGATGCACGCCAACCAGCGCCAGGACCTCGCGTCCGCGAAGGCCGGCGACATCGTCGCAGCGGTCGGCCTCAAACGGGTCGGCACCGGCGATACCATCGCCAGCGGCGACTTCCAGGTTCTGATGGAGTCGATCAAGTTCCCCGAAACCGTCATATCTGTCGCTATTGAACCGAAGACCCAGGCCGACCTTGCCAAGCTCGGAATGGTGCTCAACGCCCTCATGGAGGAAGACCCGACCTTCAAGGCGAAAATCGACCAGGATACTGGCCAGACGATCATCGCCGGAATGGGAGAACTTCACCTCGAGATCATCGTCGATCGCATCATCCGCGAGTTCAAGGTCCAGGCGAGCATCGGCAGGCCGCAGGTCGCATACAAGGAGGGCATCCGCCGATCCGCGAAGGGCGAATGTCGGTACGTCAAACAGACGGGCGGTCGCGGCCAGTATGGTCATGTCGTCCTGACTATCGAGCCGATTGAGCGCGGTAAGGGCTTCGAGTTCATCAACGCGACGGTCGGCGGCGTGATTCCCCGCGAATACATCAAGGGCGTCGAACAGGGCGTCAAGGATGCGCTGGCGGACGGCGTGATCGCCGGCTTCCCGATGGTCGATGTGAAGGCGACGCTGCTCGACGGTTCGTATCACGCGGTCGACAGCTCGGATCTCGCGTTCCGCAATGCCGCGTTCGAGGCCACGAAGGATGCGCTCGTCAAGGCTTCACCGGTGCTTCTCGAGCCGTTCATGAAGGTGGAGATCGAGACGCCCGACCAGTATATGGGCGATATCATCGGCAATATCAACGCTCGTCGCGGCAAGGTCCTGAATGTCGAGATGCGAGAAGATGTTCGTGTCATCGATTGCCAGACCCCCCTGTCGGACATGTTCGGATACTCGACGCAGCTTCGGTCGCTCTCACAAGGCCGCGCGACGTTCACGATGGAAATCTCCCATTACGATCTGGTCCCCGACTCGGTCGCCGAGAAAATTCTCGGAATGACCGGGCGACGGCTTCAGCCCCAACAACTGGCGGCAGGTTGATTTTTCTGGTATACTGAAACTTCTTACCCACGGTTTAATGATGGAAAAATATCCAAGGAGGATATCACGATATGGCCAAACAGAAGATGCGGCTGTCCCTGAAGGCGTTCGATCATCGCCTGCTGGACCAGTCGGTCGCAAGGATCTGCGACACGGTTCGCCGCACCGGGACCCGGATCTCCGGCCCCATCCCGATGCCCACCGAAATCCGTAAGTATACGGTCCTGCGGTCGCCCTTCGTCAACAAGGATTCGCGCGAGCAGTTCGAAATGCGCATTCACAAGCGCAATATCGACCTGTATAGTCCGTCCTCCCAGACGGTCGATTCTCTGATGAACATGGACCTGCCCTCGGGCGTCAACATCGAGATCAAGATGCTGTAATTCCTGAGGAAAAGGAGGAAAGCAATGGGCGTCAAGGCAATATTGGGAACCAAACTGGGTATGACCCAAATTTTCACGGATAATGGTGATGTCGTGCCAGTGACCGTCATCAGTGCCGGTCCCTGCACCGTCATCCGCAAGGGTGAGAAGAACGTTCAGGTCGGTTACCGCGAGATCCGCAAGGAAGCCGTGGCCCGCCTGCTGAACAAACCTCTCCGGGGTATGTTCGAAAAGGCCGAGGTCAAACCGTTCCGGTTCGTCCGCAGCCTGCCTGCCGACGAGATCGAAGCCATCATGCCGAACACCGAGATCAACGTTTCGATGTTCAAGGAAGGCGAGACGGTTCACGTTACCGGCACCAGCAAGGGCAAGGGTTTTTCCGGCGCGATGGAGCGCCACAACTTCAATGGACAGCCGATCACCCACGGCGCATCGGATCGCTCCCGCGCCACCGGTTCGACCGGTTCGGGCCAGGAAGCCAGCCGCACCTGGAAGGGAAAGAAGCTTCCCGGTCAGATGGGCAACGTCCGCCGCACCGTCAAGGACCTCAAGATCGTCAAGGTCGACGAGCAGAAGAATCTGCTACTGGTGAAGGGCTCGATCCCGGGCGCCAGCAACGGCCTCGTCATCATCCGGCGCGCGCAGTAACGGAGGACATCATGGAAGCCAAATTGTATAACATGCAGGGGACGTCGGCGGGCTCCGTCACGCTGAGCGATGCCGTGTTCGCCAACAAGTCGCATCCCCAGACCATCAACGACGTCGTGAAGGCCCAGCTCAACAACGAGCGCCAGGGAACCACGAACACGAAGACCCGCAGCGAAGTCAGCGGCGGCGGTCGCAAGCCGTGGCGCCAGAAGGGCACCGCCCGCGCCCGCGTGGGCAGCACCCGCTCTCCGCTGTGGCCTGGCGGCGGCTGCACGTTCGGCCCCCGGCCGCACGCGTTCGACATCCGCCCGACTCGCAAGACCGTTGATCGCGCTCTCTGCGGCGTTCTCACCGAGCTGGCCGCGAATGACCGCGTCCGGATCGTGAAGGGCCTGACGTTCGACAGCGGCAAGACCGCCGACGTCGTGAAGTTCATGGAGAGCCACAAGATCGAGAACACGCTGCTCGTCGTCGCCGAGATGACGGAAGCCACCCGCCGCGCCGTGCGCAACATGAAGAACGTGAAGGCCGTCACGCCGCTGCAGGTGAACGTGGTCGATCTGCTCAAATACGGCCATGTCGCGATCAGCGACGCGGCCCTCAAGACCCTCGAGGAGGCGCTGAACAAATGAAGACCCCGCAGGACATCATTTTGCAGCCCATCGTCTCTGAGAAGAGCTACGAACGCATGGGTGAGAAGATTTACCAGTTCCGCGTCGCCAAGACCGCCAACAAGCACCAGATCAAGGACGCTATCGAAGTCCTGTTCAAGGTGCGCGTCGAGAAGGTGAACACCGTGAACGTGCATCCGAAGGCGAAGCGCCGCGGCATGAGCACCGGCTTCACCTCCTCCTGGAAGAAGGCCGTCGTCACGCTGAATCCGGCTGATTCGATCGCCTTCTTCGAAGGAATCGCCTGACGGCGGACGAGTAAGAGGAGCCAACAATGAGCATCAAGACATATCGCCCGATGACCCCGTCCCGCCGCGTCATGGAAGGCTACGGGTTCGAGGAAATCACCACTGACAAACCCTACAAGCCCCTCACCGAGAGGCTCGAGAAAGCGGCCGGCCGCAACCATCACGGTCACGTGACGCAGCGACATCGCGGCGGCGGCAGCAAGCGGTTCTACCGCATCATCGACTTCAAGCGGACCAAGGACGGGATCCCCGGCCGGGTCGAGACGATCGAATACGATCCGAACCGCACCGCCCGCATCGCGCTGATCAGCTACAAGGACGGCGAGAAGTGCTATATCATCGCCCCCGAGGGCCTCAAGGTCGGCCAGATCATCGAGAACGGCAAGCACTCGGACATCGTTCTGGGCAACTGCCTGCAACTGAAGGACATCCCCCTCGGTTCGACCCTTCACCACATTGAGATGAAGCCTGGCAAGGGCGCCCAGATCGCCCGCTCGGCCGGCGCCCACTGCCAGCTGGCCGGCAAGGAAGGCGGTTTCGCCCAGATCATCATGCCCTCCGGTGAAATGCGCAAGATCCCGCTCGAGTGCCGCGCCGTTGTCGGAACCGTCGGCAACCAGGATCACATGAACATCAGCATGGGAAAAGCCGGCCGTAACCGCTGGAAGGGCTGGCGCCCGTTCGTCCGCGGCGCGGTCATGAACCCCTGCGATCACCCGCACGGCGGCGGTGAAGGCAAGAACAGCCGCGGTCGCGTTCCGGTGTCCCTGTGGGGCCAGCCCGCAAAGGGCATGAAGACCCGCAAGCGCAAGAACGCCTCCAACAAGTACATCATCTCTCGCCGGAAGAAATAAGGGAGAACGACCATGAGCAAGAAGCCCCCGTTTGTTGAAGAACGCCTGATGAAGCGCATCGAGACCATGAACCGCGCCAACGAGAAGCGGCAGATCCGGACCTGGTCGCGCTCCTCCACCATCTACCCGACCATGGTCGGACACACGATCGCGGTTCACAACGGCCGCAAGCACGTTCCGGTGTTCATCACCGAGAACATGGTCGGCCACAAGCTCGGCGAATTCGCCGCCACCAGGACATTCAAGAGTCACTCGTCCGGCGAAAAGGCTGCGGCCCCGAAGTAATCGAAGGAGATCCACAGACATGTTGCGAATTGTTGGAGTCACGATTCCAGATAACGTTGACGTCTTCAACGGCATGCGCATGATCAAGGGGCTGGAAACCAAGAACAGCCACGCCAAGATCGAGCGCATTCTGACCCAGGCCGGCCTCTACAGCAAGAAGCAGGAGATCACGCATCCCCACGGCAAGGACAAAGACGCCAAGATCCGCTACGTCAAGGAATACCCGCTGGTCGGGAAGCTGACCTGGGCCGAGAAGAAGCGGCTGATCGACCTCGTCGACATTCCCCGCGCCCGCATCAGCAACGTACGCATCAGCCCGCGCAAGCTCCGGTTGATCGCCGACGAGATCCGCGGCAAGAGCGTGGACGAAGCGCTCGGCATCCTGAGCTTCATGCCCAAGAGCGGCGCCCCGATCCTCAAGAAGCTGCTCGAGTCCGCCATCGCGAACGCGAGCAACAACCACGAGCTGAAGGCCGACAGCCTGTTCGTCGCTAAGGTGCTCGTCGACGGCGGCCCCACCATGCGCCGCTTCATGGCCCGCGCCCGCGGCCGCGCCTGCCGCATCCGCAAGCGGACGGCCCATGCCGTCATCGTCCTTCGCGAGAAGGTCCAGATGAGCAAGATCATCAAGGCTACGCAAACCGCCGCCACCAAGGAAGCCAAGGCTGAAGCCGGCGAAAAGAAGGCGAAATCGACCAAGTCGGCCGGAACCAAGACCGCCGCCAAGGCCAAGACTCCGAAGACCCCGAAGGCCCAGGGAGGAAACTGACAATGGGACAGAAAATCAATCCTATCAGCATCCGGCTCGGCATCACCCGCACCTGGGACTCCAGGTGGTTCGCCAAGCGCAGTGATTACGCGAACTTCCTCCACGAGGATGTGAAGATCCGCAACTTCATCGACAAGAAGCAGTTTCCCCGCGAGGGCATCGGCCGCATCGAGATCGAGCGCAAGTCGAACACCAAGGTGAAGGTCACGATCTTCACCGCCAAGCCCGGCGTCATCATCGGCCGCGGCGGCGAGCGCGTCGAGATCCTGAAGAAGGAACTCGAGAAGCTCACCAACAAGTCGGTGTTCCTGGCGATCCAGGAGATCAAGCATCCTGACAGCGAAGCCAAGCTCATCGCCGAGAACGTTGCGATGCAACTCGAAAAGCGCATTTCGCATCGCCGCGCGATGCGCCAGGTCATCGGCCGCTGCCTGCGCTCCGGCGCGGAAGGCATCAAGATCACCTGCTCGGGCCGCCTCGGCGGCGCTGAAATCAGCCGCGTGGAATGGGTTCGCGAAGGCCGCGTGCCTCTGCACACTCTGCGTGCCGACATCGATTACGCCACCGAAACCGCCATCACCACCTTCGGGTGCGTGGGCGTCAAGGTGTGGGTGTTCAAGGGCGAGAAGCTTGGCCGGACCGCTCCGGTCGAAGCCGCACCGGCCCGCGAGAACACGTTCTGAGTCGACGAAGGAGCTGAAGAACCATGTTGATCCCGGCTCGTACGAAATACCGCAAGCAACAGCGCGGCCGCATGTGCGGCATGAGCAAGGGCGGAAGCTATCTGGCGTTCGGCACGTTCGGCCTTCAGGCCCTGGAGTGCTGCTGGATGACCGCCGCCCAGATCGAAGCGGCCCGTAAGGTCATCACCCGCACCGTCAAGCGCGCGGGCAAGATGTGGATCCGCGTGTTCCCCGACAAGCCGGTTTCGAAGAAACCCCTCGAAACCCGCATGGGCAAGGGAAAAGGCGCCCCCGAGTTCTGGGTCGCCGTCGTGAAGCCCGGCCGCATTCTGTTCGAGCTCGAAGGCGTTCCCGCGAACATCGCCATCGAATCTCTGTCCCAGGCCGGCCACAAGCTGCCGATCCGCACGCACGTCGTGTCCAACCAGTAAGTAAGTGAAAAGGTGATACGCCATGAAGAATCGTGAAGATTTCACCCAGCTCAGCGAGCACGAACTCGAGGAAAAGTACCGCCACTTCAAGGAAGAACTGTTCAACCTGCGCTTCCAGGTCGTGACCGGTCAGCTGGCCAATCCGTCAAGAATCAAGCTCGTCCGCCGCAACATCGCCCGCGTGCAGACCTTCATCAATAAGCTCCGCACCGATGCGATCAAGAAGCAGCTGGCCGACGAGTATCAGGCGATGCTCCAGAAGAAGGGCATCGATTCGCGCGCCCACACGCTCGCCGATAAGATCGCCATGCTCAAGCAGACCCTGTCGGGCAAGGCGAATCAGGTGAAGCGCGAGATCCGCGCCGATGTCGACCAGAAGGTTAGCGAGCTTCTCAAGACGATCCGCAATAAGCTTTCCGAGCGCATCAAGACCAGCCGCGGGGCGAAAGACGAAGCCGCGTTGCGCGCTTCCAACCAGCGCCTCCGGAACGAGAACTTCCAGATCAGGAAGAAGTTCCTTGACAAACTCGTCTCCATGGGGTTAAATGAAGCTTCTCAAATCGCCTCTCTCAAGGAAACCAAGCGCACGAAGCTGAACGAACTCGAGCGGATCCAGGCTCTACAGCGCGAGCTGAACGCCGGCCGGCTGCCGTTCTAATAGCAGGAGGGTACAATGGAAAACAACAAGTCACACCGCCGGAGCCGCGTAGGTCGCGTCGTCGCGGGACACACCGCGAAGACCGTGAAAGTACGGATCGAGGGCATGGTTCAGCATCCCCGGTACAAAAAGTACATCAAGCGCAGCACCACCTTCCTCGCCCACGACGAGGAAAGCATTTGTAAAGTAGGCGATATGGTTCGTGTCGAAGAGTGCCGGCCGGTCAGCAAGACCAAGCACTGGATCGTCCGCGAGGTGATCGCCCACGGTCAGGCCGCTGATGTCGAGGAAGCCAAGGAGAGTGGAGAATGATTTGCGCAGAATCAAGACTTCGTGTTGCTGACAACACGGGTGCCAAGGAACTCCTGTGCATCCGCGTCATGGGCGGCTCGACGAGAACTTTCGGGAGCCTGGGCGACATCATCATCGCCTCGGTGAAGGACGCTCTTCCCGACGGTACCGTGAAGAAGAAGGAAGTCGTGCGCGCGGTCGTCGTTCGCACGAAAAAAGAGTACAGGCGCGCCGATGGCAGCTACATCCGGTTCGATGACAACGCGGCCGTCATTATCGCCAACGACAACAACCCCAAGGGCACCCGCATTTTCGGGCCGGTCGCTCGTGAACTTCGCGAGAAGCAGTTCATGAAGATCGTCTCGCTCGCCCCTGAGGTCATCTGAGCGCGGAGGACGGACATATCATGTTGAAGACTGTCAAGGCAAAGCGCGCGGTCGAGAAGCCGCACATCAAGAAGGATGACACGGTCGTCATTCTGACCGGCGACGATGCCGGCAAGAAGGGCCGCGTCCTGCAGGTCAATCCGTCGAAGGGCCAAGCGTATGTCGAGGGCGTGAACTACACGAAACGGCATCAGAAGCCCAGCAAGAAGATCGGCAAGGGCGGCATCATCCAGAAAGAAGGACCTGTCACTTTGTCCCGCGTCGGGCTCGTCTGCTCGAAGTGCAACAAGGTCACCCGGGCCACCATCGTGGTTCAGAACGGCGAGACTTCCCGCATCTGCAAGCTCTGCAACGAGCCCATCGGCCGCAAGTAAGTCGCGTCTTTGAAAATATAGTCACACAAAGGAGTTGTTCGGCATGGCAAAGACCAGTTCAGGTGCCCCCGCTTCGGGGACCAAGTCGATTCCAAGGCTGAAAGAGAAGTATCTGAAGGAAGTTGCTCCGAAGCTTCTGGAGCAGCACAAGAATCCGATGGCCGTACCGCGGATCACCAAGGTAGTTCTCAACATGGGCGTCGGAGCCGCCACCCAGAACGGCAAGCTTCTGGATGCTGCCGTGGCGGAGTTGACCCAGATTGCAGGCCAGAAACCCGTCGTCACCCGCGCGCGCAAGTCGATCTCGAACTTCAAGCTGCGCGAGGGCGTGCCGATCGGATGCTGCGTAACGCTGCGCGGCGATCGCGCGTTCTATTTCCTCGACAAGCTGTTCACCATCGTCACCCCCCGCATCCGCGACTTCCGCGGACTGTCGCCGAAGGCGTTTGACGGCCGCGGCAACTACAGCATGGGGCTGCAGGAGCAGCTGGTTTTCCCTGAGATCAAGTACGACTCCGTCGAGAAGGTCCAGGGCATGAACATCACGATCGTCACATCCGCCCGCACCGACGGCGACGCCAGAGAGCTTCTCACTCTGCTGGGCATGCCGTTCCGCAAGGCACAGAAGAGCTGAGGAGTTAGGAGTTCCATATGGCGAAGACCTCGTTGGTCCAGAAATGGATGAGAGAACCGAAGTTTTCCACGCGTCACTACAATCGCTGCCACATCTGCGGCCGCCCGCGCGGCTACATGCGTGATTTCCAGATGTGCCGCATCTGCTTCCGGGTCCTGGCTTCCAAGGGTCAGATTCCGGGCATTACGAAATCCAGTTGGTAAGGAGACGGAATCATGAGCATGACTGATCCTATCGGCGACATGCTGACCCGCATCCGGAACGCCAATGTCGTGAAGCAGGAAAGCGTCGAGATGCCTTCTTCCAAGATGAAGATCGAGATCGCGAAGCTGCTCAAGCGCGAAGGCTACATCCGGGACTTCAGGTATTACAAGTTCCAGAACAAGTTCAATCTGAAGATCTTCCTCAAGTTCGGCGAAAAGCAGGCCCGCATTCTGCAGGGCGTGCGCCGCGTTTCCAAGCCCGGCCGCCGGATCTACTCGCCTGTCGCCACCGTCCCGAAGGTTCTGGGCGGTCTCGGCGTCGCCATTCTTTCCACTTCCAAAGGCATCATGACCGACAAAGAAGCCCGCAAGCTCGGCGTCGGCGGCGAAGTCCTTTGCGAGGTCTGGTAAGCAGGAGGAAGACGAATGTCACGCATTGGCAAGAAACCCGTTATCATCCCGCAGGGCGTTGATGTCACCATCAACGGCCACGTGGTCACGGTCAAAGGCAAGCTGGGCACCCTCAAGCGCGAGTTGTGCCCGGAAGTCGCGATCGCGAAAGAGAAAGACCATCTGATCTGCTCGATTCCCGAGAACAGCGAAAAGGCCGTTCGCGCGAAGTTCGGGCTTGTCCGCAGCCTTCTCCAGAACATGGTGACCGGTTGTCACACCGGCTTCAACAAGGAGCTGGAGATCGTCGGCGTCGGCTACAAGGCGAAGTCCGAGGGTGCTCACAAGGTCACCCTGAACGTCGGGTATTCGCACTCGGTCGATTTCGAGTCTCCGAAGGAAGTCACCCTGAAGGTCGAAGGCCAGAACAAGATCGTCGTCTCCGGCCCCGACAAGGAGATCGTCGGACAGGTCGCCGCCGACATCCGGAACATCAGACCGCCCGAGCACTACAAGGGCACCGGCATCAAATACGCCGGCGAAGTCGTCCGGATCAAGGAAGGCAAGAAGCTCGCAGCGTAATGCCGCAGCATACTGAAGGAGTCAGGGAACGATGAGTAGCGTCAGCCACAAGACTGAAATGCGGGAACGGCGCCACAAGCGCAGCCGCTTTTACTTCTCCGGCACGGCGGAACGGCCTCGACTGGCCATTTTCCGCAGCATCAACCACATCTACGCGCAGATCATCGACGACGAGAAAGGCACGACCCTGGTCGCCGCCAGCTCGAACGAGAAGGAGATGCGCGAGAAGAAGGTAAACGGCGGGAACAAGACCGGCGCCAAGGCCGTCGGTGAGAAGATCGCCGAGCGCGCGAAGGCCAAGGGCATCACCGCCGTGGTTTTCGACAAGGGTGGATTCCGCTATCACGGTCGCGTGAAGGAACTGGCAGAGAGTGCCAGGGCGGGCGGCCTGAAGTTCTAAGGAGCAGATGAAATGACGATCAACACCCCCGCTAATCCTCGTGAGACCCGCGAACCCCGCGAGCGCCGCGACCGCGATCACCGCGGTCCCCGCCGCGACCGAGACCGCGAGCAGGTCGAGAACGAGTTCGTAGAAAAGATCATCGCTGTGAACCGCGTCAGCAAGACCGTCAAGGGCGGCCGGCATTTCGGCTTCTCGGTTCTTGTCTGCGTCGGTGACCAGAAGGGCCGCGTGGGCATCGCTCTGGGCAAGGCGAAAGCCGTTCCGGATGCCGTGCGCAAAGGCCTCGAGCAGGCGAAGAAGCACCTGATCAACGTGCCGCTCAACAAGGGCACGCTGACTCATCCCTACATCGGCAAGTTCGGTGCTTCCTCCGTCATCATGAAGCCCGCCGCCCCCGGAACCGGCGTCATCGCCGGCGGAGCCGTCCGCGCCATTGCCGAAGCTCTCGGCGTGAAGGACATGCTTTCCAAGCGCGTGGGTTCGAACAACCCGGTGAACGTCGCCAAGGCCGCGCTTCAGGCTCTCAAGTCGATGCGCAGCGTGCCGGATGTCGCGAAGATGCGCGGCGTCACCCCGACCCAGGTCATTCAGGGGTAAGGAGACAGCATCATGGCGAACAAGAACGTAACCGTCAAACTCATCAAGAGCCCCATCGGGGCAACCGTGCGCCAGAAAGCCACCATCAAGGCGCTTGGCCTTCGCCACGTCCAGCAGGAAGTCACTCTGCCCGCCAACGAGGCGGTTCTCGGAATGATCACTGCGATGCAGCGCTGGCTTGAAGTAAAGTAAGGAGAGATCGTCACCATGTTGAGTCTCGCCAATCTGAAAAAAGCAGCTGGTTCGACCCACAAACGCAAGCGCATCGGTCGCGGCAAGGGTTCGGGCCACGGTAATGAATCCACCCGCGGCGGCAAGGGCCAGACCGCCCGCTCGGGCAAACCGCATCCGTACGCCGGATTCGAAGGCGGCCAGATGCGTCTCACCCGCCTTCTGCCCAAGCGCGGTTTCAACAGCCCGCACCGCGTGGTCTTCTCGGTCGTGAACCTCGCCTCCCTCGACATCTTCGAGGCCGGGACGAAGGTCACCCCCGAGCTGCTGTGCGACAAGGGCCTCGTGAAGAACCTGACGGCCCCCGTCAAGATCCTTGCCCGTGGTGAGATCACCAAGTCGCTCACCGTCCAGGCTCACCAGTTCTCCGAATCCGCCAAGGCCAAGATCGAGAAGGCCGGTGGCAAGGCCGAGGTGATCTGAACGTGTTCCAGAGCCTAGCAAACTCGATGAAGATTCCGGAACTCCGGAATCGCATCCTTTTCACTCTCGGCATGATCGTGGTGTTCCGGATCGGGACGCACATCCCGACTCCCGGCATCGATGCGAAGCTGCTCACCCAGAATCTTCCGACGTCTGAGCTGATGAGCTTCCTGAACATGTTCTCCGGCGGTGCTCTGCGCCGGTTCTCCGTGTTCGCCCTGGGTATCGCGCCCTACATCAACGCCTCGATCATCATGCAGCTCCTGATCTACGTCATTCCGTATCTCGAGCACCTGGCCAAGGAAGAGGGCGAAGAGGGCCGTAAGCTGATCAGCCAGTATACGCGTTACGGCACGGTTTTGATAGGCGCTCTGCAGGCGTTCGGCATCAGCTTCATGCTGGAGCGGTACCAGGTCGTCTCAAATCCCGGCTTCGGGTTCAAGATTATGGCCGTGACGACGCTGACGGCCGGTACCGCCTTCATCATGTGGCTTGGCGAGCAGATGACGAGCCGTGGCATCGGGAACGGCATCTCGATCCTGATCACGGCCGGCATTCTCGCCTCGCTGCCCGAGGCCATCGTTCACCAGTTCGCCCTGTTCACCGGAAACGCCCATGACGTCGTGAAGATGATTTTCCTGCTGATCATCATCGTTTCGGTCATCATGGCGATCGTCACGGTCCAGGACGGCGTCCGGAAGATCCCGGTCCAGTATGCGAAGCGCGTCGTCGGCCGCCGCGTCTACGGCGGGCAGAACACCTTCATCCCGCTGCGCGTCATCCAGGCCGGCGTCATTCCGGTCATCTTCGCGAGCTCGATCCTGCTGTTCCCCTCGATGATCGCGAACTGGGTGCAGAGTCTCGACTCGATGCAGGAGATCGTGAAGAATCCGATCGTGTTCTGGTTGTTGAATATTTTCAACTATAACAGTTACAGCTACCTCGTGATCTACGCGGCGCTGATCCTGTTCTTCACCTACTTCTACACCGCGATCACCTTCAACGTCCAGGATCTCTCGGACAACATGAAGAAATACGGCGGCTTCATTCCCGGCATCCGCGCTGGCCGGCCGACCGTCGATTATCTCGAAAAGACCCTGTCCCGCATCACGCTGGCGGGCGGTATCTTCCTCGCGATCATTGCCGTGATCCCGAACATCCTGATCAAGGTCATGAACGTCCAGTTCTACTTCGGCGGAACCGCGCTGCTGATCGTTGTCGGCGTCGCGATGGACACCATGCGCCAGCTCGAATCGCACCTCGTCACCCGACACTACGAGGGCTTCATGAAGAAGCGGGGCCTGCGGTGAGCAAGCGGCTGAACCTGATCTTCCTGGGGCCTCCGGGCGCCGGGAAGGGCACGCAGGCGAAGATGATGGTTGACACCTACGGTGTTCCGCAGGTGTCAACCGGCGACATGCTCCGCGCGGCGATCGCGAGCGGATCCGAACTCGGAAAGAAAGTGCAGTCGTTCGTGACATCGGGCGGCCTCGTTCCCGACGAGCTCGTCCTTTCGGTGCTGCTCAAGCGCATCGAGGACGCGGACTGTGCGAAGGGGTTCATCCTCGACGGGTTTCCGAGAACGGTCGGCCAGGCGCAGGAGCTCGACAAGGCCCTTGCAACGATCGGCGGCGTCACGGGCGTGATCGCCATCACCGTTCCCGACGAAGATCTCATCGAGCGTCTGACAGGGCGGCGTACCTGCAAGGGGTGCTCGGCCCCCTACCACGTGAAGTTCACGCCTTCGAAACGGGAAGGCGTCTGCGACAAGTGCGGCGGCGAGCTCATCCAGCGGAAGGATGACACGGTCGAGGTTATCTCGAACCGGCTGAAGGTCTATCACGACCAGACGTCGCCGCTGATCGAATACTACGGATCTCGCAAGCTCCTTCACAAAGTTGAAGGAAGCGGGAAAATCGAGATGATTTTTTCGAAGATTCGTGGTATAATTGACTCTCTCAAACAGCCTTGATTCCGCTGAAAACCCCTGCGGAACTCGGGGTGATGCAGGAGAACGGGGGCATCCTTGCCACCGTTCTCGAAGGTGTGAAACTACTGGTCAATCCCGGTGTTACCACCTATGAACTGGACCGATTCGCCGAAGATGCGATACGCAAGGCCGGCGCCGTTCCTGCGTTCAAGGGGTACCGCGGTTACCCGTCGACGTTGTGCTGCAGCGTCAACGAGCAGGTGGTACACGGATTTCCCTCGAAGAAGCGCAAGCTGCAGGACGGCGACATCATCAGCCTTGACATCGGATTGAAGCGCGGCGGGCTGTTTTCCGACATGGCGGTGACCCTGCCGGTCGGGAAGACGAGCGACGCCGTCACTCGATTCCTCGAGATCACGGAGAAGTCCCTGTGGGAGGGCATCAAGCAGGCCCGCCCCGGGAACAGGCTCGGCGACATCTCGAACGCCATCCAGTCGTATGTCGAGCATCGCGGTTTTTCCGTGGTGCGCGATTACGTCGGGCATGGCATCGGACATCGGCTCCATGAAGAACCGGCGCTCCCGAACTTCGGTCCTCCCCATGTCGGACCGCGGCTGGAAGTGGGGATGGTGCTGGCGATCGAACCCATGGTGAATATGGGCGCCTATGCGGTTCGAGTCCTGGACGACGGGTGGACCGTTGTGACCGCAGACGGAAGTCTTTCGGCTCACTTTGAACACTCGGTTGCGGTGACCAGCGATGGCCCCCGCGTGCTGACCAATCTGCCGGTCAGGTAATCTTGGAGGAAGTCATTGGAATGACCAAAGCGGATACCATTCAGGTCGGCGGGAAGGTGCTGGAGCCTCTTCCCAATGCCATGTTCAAAGTGGAGCTGGAGAACGGTCACGTCGTTCTGGCCCACATCTCCGGGAAGATGCGGATGCACTACATCCGTATTCTGCCGGGCGACAAGGTGACGGTGGAGCTGACGCCCTACGACCTGTCGCGCGGACGCATTGTATACCGGTTCAAATAAACTCCCCACGTCATCGTTTCGTACTGTTGCAGGAGGCAGTCATGAGAGTTCGGGCATCGGTTAAGAAAATTTGTGAAAAGTGCAAAATCATCAAGCGGCGCGGAATCATCCGCGTCATCTGCGAGAATCCCCGGCACAAGCAGCGCCAGGGTTGAGCTGACAGGAGGAAATCAGAATGGCTCGTATCGCCGGCGTTGATCTGCCCCGGGAAAAGCGCATCGAAGCAGCTCTTCCCTATATCTACGGAATCGGCCTGACCCGGTCCCGTGAGATTCTCAAGAAGACGAAGATCAGTCCTGACAAGCGCGTGAAGGATCTCACCGAAGAAGAGATCAGTCTCATCAAGCAGGCCATCGAACAGAACTACCGCGTCGAGGGCGACCTCCGCCGCGAAGTGTCGATGTCGATCAAGCGCCTGATGGATATTGGTTGCTATCGTGGCCTCCGCCACCGCAAGGGCCTTCCGGTCCGCGGTCAGCGCACCCACACCAATGCCCGCACGCGCAAGGGCCCCCGCCGGTCCATCGTCAAGAACAAGTAATCTTCATAGGATCCACAAGGAGCGTTAGCAGATATGGCTAAAACCGGACCCAAAGTAAAGTCCCGGGCCAAGCGGCGTGAGAAAAAGATCGTCGCCAAGGGCCAGGCGCACATCCAGTCGACTTTCAACAACACGATCATCTCGATCACCGATATGACCGGCAACGTGCTTGCCTGGTCGAGCGCGGGCGCGAACAATTTCCACGGCTCCCGCAAGTCAACTCCGTATGCGGCACAGGTCGCCTCCGAAGTGGTCGGACGCAAGGCCCTCGAATTCGGCATGCGCGAGATCGAAGTGTACGTCGCCGGCCCCGGCATGAGCCGCGAATCCGCCGTGCGCGCACTTCAGACTGTCGGACTGAACGTCACCCTCATCAAGGATGTCTCCGGCATTCCGCACAATGGCTGCCGCCCTCCGAAGCGGCGCCGCGTCTGAGAAGGAGAACGATATGGCTCGCTATTCAGGACCCAGTTGCCGCATTTGTCGCCGCGAAGGCGACGCGTTGTTCCTCAAGGGCGCCCGCTGCTTCACGGACAAATGTTCCATCAAGCGCCGCGCCAAGATTCCCGGCCAGCACGGTTCCGACCGCATGGGCAACAAGAAGCAGACCGGCTACGAGATCCAGCTGCGCGCGAAGCAGCGCGTCCGCAAGATGTACGGGATTCTCGAGCGCCAGTTCCAGAAGTATTACGAGATCGCCAGCCGCAAGTCGGGCAACACCGGCGTGAACCTGCTGCACGAGCTCGAAACCCGCCTGGACAACGTCGTGTTTCGCATGGGCTTCGGCATTTCCCGCGCCCAGGCCCGCATGTGGGTCACCCAGGGCCACTTCACGGTCAACAACCGCAGCGTGAACATCCCCAGCTACCAGCTGCGCCCCGGCGACGTCATCGCCCTTCGCGAGAACAGCTCGCTGCGCAAGACCATCAAGGACATCATGGAAGCCTCGATCAGCCGCGAAACCAGCCCCTGGCTCGACGTCGACCGCGAGAACTGCAAGGGCAAGTTCGTTTCTCTGCCCGAGCGCGCTCAGCTCGATCCGAAGATTCAGGAATCGCTCATCATCGAGTACTACTCGCGGTAACGGCTCAAGGAGGCACCTGCGTGATCGAAATCAATCGTCCCAAGGTAACGTACACGACCGATCCGGACAACGAGAACCACGGCACGCTCGTTCTCGAGCCCCTGGAGCGCGGATACGGCCAGACGCTCGGAAACTCGTTCCGGCGCGTGTTGTTGGCTTCGCTGCCCGGCTCGGCCGTCTCCTCCGTCAAGATCGACGGCGTGTTGCACGAGTTTTGCAGCATTCCGGGCGTGGTCGAGGATGTCACCGAGATCGTTCTCAACCTCAAGAAGCTCGTCGTGAACCTGGAACAGGATGAACCGCTGACCGTGCGGCTCGAAGTGAAGGGGCCCTGCCAGGTCACCGCGGCCGACATCGCCGAGAACGACAACCTGACCATCATCGACAAGGACGTCCACATCGCCCATGTCACGGGAAATATAACCCTTGGTATGGATATCACCTTCAAGCGCGGCCGCGGCTATCATCTGGCCGATCAGCACAAGGAAAACAACCAGCCGATCGGCCTGATCCTGGTCGATTCCCAGTATTCGCCGGTCACGAAGGTGATGTATAACGTCGATGACGCCCGCGTTGGACAGGACATCAACTTCGACAAACTGACCCTTCAGGTCTGGACCAACGGCAGCATGGAGCCCTCCGAGTGCATCGAGCTCGCCGCCAAGTTCCTGAAGGCCCACATCGATCTCTTCACCGACATCGAACTTGAGGAAGAGGTCGAGGAGGAACAGGGCGACGAAGACGAGAAGCCCGGCAAGAAGGAAGACCTCGTCATGGTTTCTTCCCAGAAGAAGGAAACCCCGCAGAAGGGGCACCATGACATACTCATCAAGGATCTCGAGTTCTCTGTCAGGTCCCGCAACTGCCTGAAGAAGGCCGGCATCAACACGCTGGGCGACCTGGTCATGAAGAAGACGACCGAACTTCTCGAGATCAAGAATTTCGGGAAGAAATCCCTGAAGGAAGTTCGCGAGAAACTCTCCCAGTTCAACCTTCAGCTTCCCGGTGACGAAAACGGCGGAGGAACCGACGAATGAGACACAGTAAAATCGGACGCAAATTCGGGCGCGAGTCCCATCAGCGAACTGCGCTGCTGCGCTCGCTCTGCTCTTCGCTCGTGAAATACGAGCGCATTGAAACCACCCTGCAGAAGGCCAAGGACATGAAGCGCGTCATCGAGCGCGCCGTGACCATGGCGAAGGGCGAGAACGCCGAGAAGAACCCCGAGCTTCTCAAGTTCTTCCACAGCTGGCACGACAAGGAACTGATCGGTCGCGATGCGATCAAGAAGTTCATCTCCAACCTGAACAAGGAGACCCGCGAAAGGGTCGAGAAATACCTCGCCGATCCGAAGGCCAATCCGAAGCCTGAGATCATCACCGAATATCTCGCTTCCGAAGGCGACCGCGCCAAGGGTCCCCGCATCCTTCGTCTCGAAGGTCTGCTGAGCAAGCTCGTCAAGCGCATCGCCCCCCGGTTCAAGGACGTGAACGGCGGTTACACCCGCATCTACAAGACCGGCTACCGGCGCGGCGACGCGGCCGAGATGTGCATCATCGAGTTCACCAAGCGGGAGAACGCCTGACCGGCCTCCTGGCGGACCTCTGAATGATCCGCTTCGAGCAGGTCAGCTTCCGTTACGGAACTGACGAACAAGCCTCCCCGATCATCGTCGGGGAGGTTTCGTTTTGTCTGCGCCCCGGAGAATGCGTCGGGCTCGCGGGGAACAACGGCTCGGGCAAATCGACGGTCGCTCTCCTCGCGAAAGGACTGCTGCTGCCGCTCAGCGGAAGCGTCACGGTCGACGGGACCGACACGCGGGACCAGACGGAAGAGCAGAAGACGCGGGTGGGGCTGCTCTTCCAGGACCCCGATCATCAAATCGTCGGTACGACGATCCGTGAGGATATCGCGTTCGGGCTCGAGAACATCGGCCTCGAGCCGGGGGAGATCGAGCGGCGGATCACGACGGAAGCGGAGAGGCTCGGTCTCACCGCGTATCTGGACCAGCCAGTGCATACCCTTTCCGGCGGAACGCGTCAGAAGGCGGCTCTCGCGGCCGTTCTCGCCTCCGGGCCCAGCTTCATCGTCCTCGACGAGCCGACCTCACAGCTGGACCCCTGGGCCCGGGAATCGCTCTGGCGGCATCTCGATGAAATCAGGTCGCAGAGGGGGATAGGCCTTCTCGTCATATCTCAGCACCGTTCCGATATCGAACGGTCGGACCGCGTCATGGTTCTCGCAGCAGGCAGGGTCGTTGCAAACGATACTCTAAATAATATTATTGCAAGTATATCAGCAGACGCCGCCCCGGCCGATGATGACCCTTTTCTCATCTTTCGCGAGGGGCGGAGGGATGGAAACATTGCGGCGGCGCCGCCCGCCGATCGGCCCGAGATTCCTTCCGGAGGTGGAAACAAACTCGACGGACTCTCTTGTGCCGGGCTTTCCATCGGATACGCTCGGAACGTCGTCCGGAAAGGACTGGGCGGAACGTTTCCGTCCGGCGGCGTGAACCTCGTCGTCGGTCCGTCCGGAAGCGGGAAAACCACGTTGCTGATGACTCTCGCGGGGTTTCTTCGGCCGCTCGAAGGGAAAATCACGGCGGGAGGCGATTCAGCGTGGAGCCCGGAAGGGCGCATCGGGCTTGCGTTTCAGAACCCCGAACGGCTGTTTTTCTGTGAAACCGTCGGCGAGGAGGTCTGTTTTGCCCTGCGCCAGAAAGGCGTCGAGGTGACACGTGCCGCAGATGTGGGCAGGGCGTGGCTTGAGGAGTGGGGGATCTCGTCAGACATCTTCTGGCACAGGTCGCCCCTGCAGCTATCCGGCGGGGAGATGCGCCGGGTCGCCCTCGCGGCATGCACGATCGCAAACCCGGACCTATTGCTGCTCGACGAGCCTCTCGCAGGGCTGGACGCCGCAGGGCGGCGCCGGGTCAGCGGGATCATCGCCCGGCTCGCGCGCGAACGGATCGTGATCTGCGTCACCCACGATCCTGAGGAACTGCTTGCCGACGCCGCTTCCGTGCTGTTCCTGCATGGCTCTGCGGCTGACTGGTTCGGGAGCGGAGCCGCGTTCATCGAGGCGATGCGCTCGGCGCCGGGACGTTTTCCCCTGCCAGGTCTCGTATCGGAAACAAGCGATGGAATGACACGGCAGGGGAATACGACCGAGCCGGAAGCGTCGATTCCGGATCGACAGGAACCGAGCTCAGTCCTTTCGGAAACCGGAAACACCTGGCTCTATCGGCTCCATCCCATCGTGAAGGGATGCGTCGCGCTGGGAATCATCCTGATGCTCTCGGTCGTTCCAGGCAATATCGGCCTGACGTGGCTCTGGCTTACCGGCCCGCTGTTGATCGCCCTTGTCGGTGGCGCCCCGGTTGGTGACGCACTCAGGGATCTTCGCCGAATCTGGTTCCTCGTGTTTCTCGTGGGGGCGCTCAACGTTGCTACCGGTGGCGAGGATGCCCTCGCAACGGCGGCCGAGAACATCCTGCGGCTGTGTGGCGTCTGCGTGTTCGCGACGATCTACGTCGCGATATCGACGCAGGCGGAACTGATGTCCTTCTGGGAGACTTGCTTCACGCCCCTGGCGCTGTTGGGCGTCAGCGTGCGCGAGCCGGCCCTCGTCATGGTCGTTGCCGTGCGGTTCCTTCCCGTCATGCTCGAGGAGATCGAGCGGATCAGGCTTGCGCAGAGGGCTCGCGGCGCCCGGTTCGACGTCGGTTGGCGCGGGGCTGTCGTGGCCATTCTCCCGCTTCTCGTGCCGACCCTCACGGTGGCGATCCGCCGGGCGCACATGCTCGCCGTCGCCATGGAGTCGCGCGGGTACCGCCTGACCGGCCGCCGGACGAAATACCGCGTCTATCGGCTGTCCGCAGCGGATTACGCCGTCGGCCTGGCCATGACCGCGGCCGTCTTCGGCAGCGCGTATATCCGATGATTTATTGTATAGCAGTTCGTGTGAACATAACCGCCCGTTCGACATAACCCTCTCGCATTTCGACGCCTCAGGGCGAACGGAACATCGATTTGCATCTGCAGGATTCAGGTAACACGGTATCGATTTGAGTCGCATTCCTTATGCGAGACTACTCGTCTCATATGTCGGGCAACAGCTATCACGAGTAAAATATAATTTCTCCAGACCGACATGGCACAGCCGTACGCCCTGAGCTTGTCGAAGGGCGAGTGCATTCGTGCTTCGACAAGCTCAGCACGAACGGTATCGAGTATGCGAGTGATTGTCGCATTATGTGAGACGAGGAGTAGTATACTTGGGCCAAGTTCGAACGACGTTCAGGGAGGCCACGATGATGATTCGTCTTCTTGCCGGGTGCCTGCTTTCGATCGCCTTATCGGGCGTCTGTTTCGCCCAGACGGCGCAGGAACGGCCCGTGCTTTGCATCGCCCATCGGGGAGCCAGGAGCGTTGCGCCGGAAAACACGCTCGATGCGTTCAGGATCGGCATCGAGCGGTTCGGCGCCGACATGATCGAACTCGACGTGCATCTGAGCAGGGACGGCGTGCCGGTCGTGGTGCATGACGACACGTTGGAACGATGCAGCGATGTCGCGACGTGGTTCCCCGATCGGAAACCGTGGCGGGTGGGGGATTTCACGGCAGCGGAGCTGCTGACGCTCGACGCGGGAAGCTGGTTCGTCGAGAAGGACCCGTTCGGGCAGATCGCCGCCGGCGCCGTTCCCGCCGCCGACCTGAAGCGGTTCGGAAGCGGCCGGGTACATATCCCGACGCTGAGGCAGGTGCTCGGGTTCGCGGCCGCGAGGCGCGTGCGGGTGAACGTCGAGTTGAAGAATTTTCCGATGTTCTACGATGAGCTCGCCGAAAAAGTCATCGCCGAGGTGCGCGCCGCCGGTATCGCCGACACGACGGTTCTTTCGTCGTTCGATCACGAACTCCTGGCTCACGTAAAAACAATAGCTCCTGATATTGAAATTGCGGCGCTGTGCGATCAGCCCGTGTTTCCGCTCGCGGGCTACCTCGTGGGGCAGATCGGCGCCGATGGCTTCAATCCCGGTTCCGACGTGGTGGGCATCGGCAGTCTCGCCTGGCATCGGACCGGGGCCGTGCGCGAAGACGTCATCCGTGCCGCCCGCGAGGCGGGGCTGAAGGTCTGCGTCTGGACGGTGAACGACCCGGTCGAGATGATGGCACTGATACGCGCTGGCGTGGACGGAATCTTCACGGACTTCCCGCAGCGGATGAAGGCGCTCGGGAACTGACGCGGCGCGGACCGGTTCAGGTCGACGGCGGAACGTCCTTTCCCTTCCCGGGTTTCGGGGCAAGCCACGGCTGAGCGCCGTTCGCGCACTTGCACAGGCGGTCGTACAGCACGACGTTGATGCATGCGGCGAGATTCAGACTCGCCCTCGTCGGGATGTAGATCGTGTCGCGGCACCAGGAGAGGGTGCGCTTCCCGAGCGTCATGTGCTCGCCGCCGAACACGTAGTAGGCGAGCTCGGGGTGCCGGTATTCGGGCAGGGGAACCGCGCCTTCGACCAGTTCGACGGCGACCGGCACGAAGTGATAGGGCACCGTCATCCGCAGGTCGTCGACTTCCAGGAGGGGGGTTCGGCGATACTGGTGGCCGACGTCGGTCGACGCCTTCTTGTAATGGGCTCCGCAGATGGCGACGAGGCAGACGCCGTAACAGCCTGCGGCCCGGAGCGCGCTTCCGATGTTCTTCTGGTCCTGCGGGTGGTCAATCGCGATGCAGGCCTGGCCCCATCCGTCGTGCCGGCCCCTGATTCGGTCCTCTTCGCAGCGGGCGAGCATCTCGGCGAGCGAGTCGTATGCGTGTCGGTGTTCAGTCATGCCGTGTCTCCGATGCGAAGGATGGTGATGAGGGGAGGAGCGGTCCGGAGGCGCCGCCGGCCGGCGCCGGGGGCCTTGAAAGAAGCGACTGGACTTCCTCTTCCGATGCGAAGCGGTTGAGTCCCCGCCACTGGTGGAGTTGAGCGACTTCCCCTGATGCGGAGGGGTCGAGGTGCATCGAGAGCAGGGCGGAGGTAATCGATGCGGCCAGGTGGGGCGGCAGGTTGGCGCGCGCCACGAGCGGATCGTAGGGGATCGGGCCCGTCGTGGCGATATACCGCACCCGTTCGGCCATGGAGGCGGTGCCGCTGTCGGGCGTGATCGTGTACACGGCGGCCGCGTCGTACACCCCCCGGACGACGCCTTCGATGCTGGTCACGTGGCTGTGGGTGAAAACGACCTTTCCGAAAAACCGGAGCGGATCTATATTGAGTGATGTGAAAAGCTTGTTCGGGAAAAAAAAGCCCGACCCGGAGTTGCGCTCGACATAGGCGAACGTACGGCCCTCAAGGTCCCCGATCGTCCGGAACGGGCTGTCGGCGCGGACGATGATTTTCCCGAAATACTCCACGCTGTCGTTCTGTACTGGCCGGCAGATCACCTTCCACGGCTTGCCGAACCCCAGATGCTCGTATGAAGCGTGCGAGAACCAGGCGATCGAGACGCGCTCCTCGTCCATCAGCCGGGCGAGGGCCTCGTAATCGGGAGCGACGTTCAGCTCGACGGGGCGGCCGAGTTTTCTCGAAAGATACGTGAGCAGGGGTTCCATGCGGGTCTTCAAGGCGCGGGGACCGAGAAACGGGATCACGCCGAACACGAGAGGCGGGTTGGGATTCACGAGGAGGGTCACCGGAACGAGAGGACGCTTCGGGCTCGAGGCGAAAAATCCCGCCGCGGCGACCAGCAGTACGATCAGCAGCCAGAGGCGCGATCGCCAGGAGCGGCTGAACGTCGGAAGTTTCGATTGGAAGGGGAGCTTCATCGGAGGCGAAGTCATGTCGGGTTCTCCTGCGGTCGCAGATAGGCGAAAAGGAGGGATTCCTCTTCGCAAGAGAGGGGCGAAGCCGCCTGCCCCTCCAGTGCCGGGCCCGGGACTCCGCCGAGCTCTTTCAGGCGGAGATGGATCCGGAGGAGCGGTTCGCTTATTTCGTGGGGCAGATTCGTCTCGAGAAGCTCCTGGGCGACCGAGCTCGTGAACGGATCAGAACTGCGAAGCCGGTCGAACGCTGAGAGGATCGTTTCCGGTCTCGGAGTTGCCAGGAGAACCATGCGGCAGCACATCAATGCCCGATCGCTCCATCGGGAAACCGCCGTTTCGGCATCGGAAGGAGACCAGCCGGCTTTGTCGCCTCTTCGGATGCAAACGAGCAGCTCGGCTTCTCGGAGAATCAGGTGCAGGAGCGTGAGAGCGCCCGGATCGGCTCTGCGTCCGGGCGTATCCGGTTGGGTGGAGGTGATGACGCGGTTCAGCAAAGGAATCGCCGCTGCCCATCCGGGGAGTTCGTCGGCTTGCGGCACGCGGCACCAGTTCCAGACAGGCTCGAGGGACGGCGTCTCGTCCGGCTGTGCGCGGCCGATGAGCGTGGCACGCAACATCTCGAGGGTGTCGGGAGACGCCTGGTCGAGCAGGCGCATGAGGCCTTCCCGCGCTTCGGGCTGGTCGAGGCGAAGGATTCGGCCGACGATGTCGAGCCCGGCGGTTGCGCCGATCGAGCGGATCGTGTGGGACAGTTTCTGCCGCTCGGCGGCGGTGAGGCCGTCCATGAGAGAGCGTATGCGGGCAAGCCGCTCGCGCGAGGAATTTTCGATGAATCGTTTCGCGAGACCGGCCCGGGCCGGGTCTGCGTGACCGCTCAGCCTGCCGAGCGCCGCGAGTCCGCCCGAAGTCGGAAGCCTGCCCAGCGAGCGGATGGCGATCAGGGCAACGTCGCGGTCGGGGTCGTTCGCGAGCGTTTCGATCGAATCGAGAAAGAGAGGCAGGGCGGTTTCCCCCATGACGGCTGCTGCGGCCGCTCTGGACGGCGGTTCCTGTGCGCGGGCCATGCGGGAAAGCGTTCCGAGCGCCGCTTCAATGCCGCTCGCGTCGCGGGCGAGCCGGAGGAGGGCGAGAACGGCGCTTCCGCGGACCCGGTGGTGGTCGTGTTCGAGATACATGGCGGCGAGTTCCTCGACGGGAAGCCCCCCGTTCGTCCGGCCGAGAGCCTCGAGCAGGTCGGCCTGGAGACGCGGGTCGTCGACCGTCTGGAGGAGGCGCGCGGTATGTGACACGGCCTCGGGACCGAAACGGTCGACGGCAAGCCGCGCCAGTGCCGTCAGACAGCGGGGGTTCGTTTCACCGGAGAGGCGTGGAAACACGAGCTGGCGGAGCGGATCGTCCGGGAGGCGCTCGATTTCCTGGACCGCTTCGAAGCGGACCTGCGGGTCGTCGTGGACGAGGAGTTCCCGGAGGCGGAGCAGGCGTTCGTCTTCAGGCAGGAACCCGATCGAACGAAGGGTTTCGTCGTCGGGCGCGGCTCCCGTGCCTGCGAGCGTCTCCCGCAGGGTCGCCGCATATCCGTGATCCAGGCGGAGGTGTACAAGAAGGAGGCCGCCGTAACAGAGAGCCGCGAGCACGAACAGGCCGCCGATCGGCACGAGATCTCTGGCGACCAGAAGGACGACGGACGCGGCGATGCTCGCCGCCGAGGAGACGGTCGATATGTCGCGTCGGTAGCTGCCGCGCGCGTTTGCGGGGAAGGCGCCGAGCAGAAGGGTCGTCGCGGGAACCGTGAAATTCTTGCTGTTGAGCAGGACGACGAACTGGGTGACCGCGACGACGGGAAGAGCCGGGTGAACCGAGGCGGCGAGACACAGTCCCGTAAGAAGAAACGGCGTCAGGAGAAGGATGCGGCCGATCGGCATCGAGGCGAAGACCCAGTTCATCACCGTCATCTGGAGGATGACGACGGTGAAGTCGGCGGCGGCCCCGAACAGGCCGAGGAACGACGCGATGGCGGTCGCGTCGCCGAAGTGAGCGGTCACCGAGGCGGAGAACAGGTAATCGATCAGAAACCGGTTGAAGACGATCAGGACCGAGGAAACCAGGAGCAGCGCGGCGAGCGGCTGGCGGAACGACGGGGCGGGGGGCGGCGCGTCCGCTTCCGGAGCGGAATGTCCGGCGGCGGGGTGTTCGGCGGTGGGGCGGCCGTGATCGTGCCGCCCGATCTGCTGCAGGACGAACGCTCCGATGCAGAGGACGGCCGTGTTCAGCCAGACGAGTGGTTCGATTCCGGCGAAATCGAGTACTGTCTTCATTATAATACCACTCAATATATAGCCTATGCTGCCGGCGCCGTAGATGGCCGGCAGGCGGCGCTTCGCCTCCTGGAGGGTGAGAAGCTGGTTCGCCATGGCGGCGAACGCCTGGTTGGTCAGAAGATCGACGACCATGCCCCCCACCACGCCGGCGAGAAGCACCGGCCCTGCGTCGGAGCCGGCCACCAGGGCGGTGACGACGGAAAAGCCGATGACGGGCAGGGAGAGGGCCGAGAGCATCCAGTGACCTTCGCGGCCCGCCATGCGGCGAACGAACGAATACTGCAGGGCGATGAAGGAGACGTTGCCGGCCAGGTAGGCCCAGGGAAGCATCGCGGAGCCGAGATGCTTCAGCAGTCCCGCGAGCCAGGTCAGGTAGAGGACGTTGTTCGTCCCCTTCTGGACGAGGAAAAACACGGCGAGCAGCCAGACCAGACGCGAGCGGGAAGGGGGCGGCGCGGGGTGAGCCGCCTGCGCGGGGGCCGGCGAGGTCACGGCGTGTTCGTCCCGTTTCCCGGCCCGTTCCATTCGCGGTGCCATATTTCATCCATGAGCCGGTGCTTTTCGAGCGTCGCGGTCATGTCGTTGAATGCCTGACACGTTTCCGCGAGCTCGTCGTTCCCTTCGACCGGGAGCCGGTGGGTGACGGCCCCGTTGCCCACCTCGCGGATGCCGACGAACAGCCGGTTCAGATGGCCGGCGAGCGGGAAGGCCAGAGCGGCGCCGAACCCGGCCGCCAGAACGAGGCCGAGACTGAGCAGGACGGCAAGGTCGCCCAGAAGGTGCCTGAGGGGTCCGAGCACTTCTTCGCGCGGCCGGGCCGCGAGAAGATAGCCGTGAAGCACGTTCATCGGGGTGACGACCCCGAGATAGGGGCGGCCGTCGAGCTCCAGGGTGATGTCGACGGGGGCGTCGGAAAAAGCCGGGCTTGCTCCAGTGGCGATGCCGGTCAGGCCTTCGGGAAGATGCTGTCCGCGAGACGTGATGAGTCTGCCGGTGCGGTCGCAGAGCAGAAGAACGTCGCCCGACGCGAGGGGGTAGTTCTTGAAGATGTCGATGAGTTCGGGGCTGTCGAGGTTGATCGCGCAGCTGAGCACGCCGATGACGCGCCGCAGGGTCGCGAAATCGAAGATCGGAACCTGCATGACGAGGGAATCGGCGCCCGAAGAGGTGACGATTTGCCCGGCGAACGAGGTTTTTCCCGTCCGGACGGCGGTGAGAAACGCTTCCTGGGCGGCGAGAAGCGAGGGGCTTTTCGCGCCGACGAGCGTCCTGCCGATGAAATGCTCGTCGAGGGCCTGGTCGCGGTTCCGGAACGCGAGGTTCGTGATGGTGCCGCTCGCGTCGTAGACGAAAATGCTGTACAGGACCGGGTTCAGGTCGAGAAACCGGTACAGGGAATCCATCTGGCCGGCTCTGTCGAACCGCTGGATTTCAGGGGTCTGGGCCAGGAGGGCGGCTTGCCGTTCGTAGCCGCCGATGACGGATTCGATGCCGTTCCTGATGGCGGCCGTTCGGGTCTGCATCGTCCTGATCGCCTGCTCGACCAGTTCGTCATGGAGGCGCCAGACGAGCGCCCCGCCGACGAGCAGCATCGGAACGAGGCCGGCCAGAATCGCCGTCAGGACGACGCGAGCCGCCAGCCGGCGATACCACGGTAGTTTTCCCGCCGCGGAAGGCGCAGACACCGTAGGAAATCCCCTCTCTGTCAGAGTATGGCGGCATCCAGTATACCACGGGCGGAACGATTCCGGGGATCCTGCCTCAGGGCTGCTGATCGCCTCTGGAGAAGAGTTCGGCTTCCTGCATTCCGCTTTCGAGGGCGGCGAGGTCCTGACGCACGTTTTTGATTCCTGCGTAGATCGCGTCCGATGACGACTGGAGGGTCTGGATGTCGGAGAATTTCAGGGCGTTGAGACGGTCGAACGTGCCCCGGATCGTCTCGATGATCTGGAGCCGCTGGACCTTGATCCGCTGGCGGCAGACATCGAGTTTGCCGAGTTCGGCGATGCGCTGGCGCTTCATCTCGACGGCCTCGTTCAGTTGGGCGCGCACGACCTCGTCGGTTGCGGAGGCGGCTTCCTTCTCGAGATCGTCGCGCTCGCGTTCGAGCCCGGGGAGGTCGGTCTGGGCGATGACGGAACACAGGTGGGCCGAGCGAAGCAGAAGGCGCGCATGGTCGCCGAGGAGGCCGTCGATCTGCTCGGCCGTGCCGCCGAGCATCTTCTCGAGAGAGGGGTCGGAGCCGTTGAAAAAGCCCCGGACCCGCGCCGCGTCTGCTTCGACTTTCGTGAACTCGGAAAGATCGGCGTCGGTGAGGGATTCCCCGCCGGATTTTCCGCCGGCGGCCTGGAGAAGGCGCTTCACGACCCTGCTCCGGTCGACGACGGCGCCCAGGTTCTGCCCCGCCGCGCCGGCGACGGTGAACAGGCGGTGGGTCGGGATCCAGCCCATGGCGGCGGCCGCCACGAAGGCCGCTCCGGCGGAAACCAGCGTCGGAATCGCGATTCCGGCCTTGAGAGCGATCAGGGGAACGTAGAACACCGCGAGGCCGCCGAAGAACCAGCCGGGATCGCGCTGGTGCAGCGAGACGAGCAGCGTCGTCAGGAAGACGATGAACACCAGACTCCGCTCGGGGTCGTCGATGGTGCCGCCATATATTTTGAATATTATATAAAGGTTCACCAGGAATCCCGCCAGCGACACGAGCGTTCCGGCCACGGCGTTGCGATGTTCGCGGATGGGCGAAACCGCGACGGTCGGAACCGTCGCGGTTTTCGCGGGAGACCGCGGGGCGGGATGAACGGCCGCAATCGGAGCGGACGTGGGCGTGGCGGTTGTCCCGGCGTTCCTGGTTGGTGTCCGGGATGGGTGTCGGTCATTCTGTGGCATGCGAACCTCCGATGGCGGCCGTCAGGAGAAGGTCATTCCTTCTTCTTTCCCTCGTCGGGATCACGGTCTTCGATTTCAGACAATTCCCAGGGGGTTTCCCCAGCGTTTTCATCATGGCTGGAAACGGCGTCATAATCAAGTGGTTCGGCGTTCACCGGCCCCGTGCGACTGACCGGGATGCTGGAGGCCGGTTCCGTGGCCGGTTCTTCCGCGTCGGGGCCCCAGATGAGGAGTTTCAGGAACACGAACGGGAGGGTGATGATCTTCCAGGTGAGCCACAGGCCGATGAGGAAGATCGGAATGTTGATGGCGAGGCTGACGATGGGCTGCAGGACATTGTTCCACAGTTTCGTTTCCCAGGGAGTCCCGTCCTGGTAATTGATGTTGATGTTTCCCAGGTTCGAGGGTTCGACGGTTCCGTGGATGGCGCAGTAGATGACGCCGCCGCCCGTCAGGTCGCCGGAACTCAGGTAAGCGCAGCCGGCTTCCGGCCTGTTGATGCCGCCCTTCAGATAGTTACTCTGCTGGAGACCGTCGATGACCTGGTCATCGACCATGCAAAGCATCGGGTCGTGGTCCATGTTATACATCTCGACGGCGCCGAGAATGACGCGCATGTTTGCGTAGCACGCCTTTTCGCGGCTCTGCTCGCGGGCTTTCCGGAAGTTGGGGACGAGCACCGCGGCCGGGAAGAAGCCAGAGACGCCCCATGTGCCGATCGGCTTGGCTTCCTGGCGCGAGACGACCGTGACGGGAGGCCGGGCCTGATTTGCATGGGGAGGCATGACCGGCGTCGCGGCGTAGCTGGGCATCGAGACCGGGGCAGGCGCCTGGGACGGCGTGACGCGGGACTGGCGGTTCCAGGCGTTCGCCTGCTGTTGCTGCCAGGGCTGGTGCGCGGGTTTCGCGGCGGCGACCTGTTCGGGGGAGACGGAGACGAACGAGGTGTAGCTGGTGGTGAACTGGTAGGTCTTGCTGAGGCGGATCACTTCGGCCTTCTTCTCGGGATTTTCGCCGTAGGCGCGCATCTCCCTGATGAGATCGTCGGCCTTGGTCTTCGCCCAGACGCGGGCGACGAATTTATTGGCATCGCTCTCTTTCACGAACTCGGCGGAAACGGGATAGCTCTGCAGGGAGCCGTTGAGCGTGCCCTTCAGCGTCAGGCTCGCGATGCCGTCTCCCTCATACCGGCCGACGATCACGACCTGGGAGCCCTTGTAGATGTTCGGAATCGTCTTGGGATACAGCTCCGACACCTTGATACCGCCCCAGTCGATGCCGAGGTCCACGAGCAGGGGCTTGCTGATCGTCTCGTAGAACCCCGTCAGCTTCGCTTCGAGAGTGTCGTTTTCGTGCACGTAGAGCGCCTCGCCGCGATTCTCGAGGGCGAGTTGGTCGAGAAGTTGCGTGGAGACGTTATCACCCACGCCGAGCGCGAAGGTGCGTATGCCGGCGGTATTCCGGTCCTTCATGTTCGCGGCGATGGCGTTGAGATTGGTGATGCCGACCGTGGGCTCGCCATCGGTCAGGAAGACAATGGCCTTCGTGGACTTGGTCGTGCCGAACAAGCTCACGGCGGATCTCAGGGCCTCATCGATGTTCGTTCCGCCCGTTGTGTCGAGGTCGGACACGAACCGCTTGGCGTCAGCCCTGTTCGACGGGTCGGCGCTGACGAGCGTGTCTTTCCAGACGCTTGTCGTATCCGAGAAGGAGATCACGCTGAACCGGTCGTCGGCGTTCAGGTGGTCGATGAAAAAGTTGTAGGCGGCCTTCGTCTGCTTGATCTTGTAGCCGCTCATGCTGCCCGACACGTCGAGCACGAACACGATGTCGCGGGCGACGATGTCGCCGGCGTCGACGACTTCCTGCGGGGCGAGCATCATCATGAAGAAGCCCTTGTCGCCCTTGTCGGGCTGGGTCGAAAGGAAGTTGAAGCCCATCCGCTGGGCCGTGACTTCGTACTGTATCTGGAAATCGGCCGCCGGCAGCTCTTTCGAACGCTCGAACGTCACCTGCCAGTGATTGTCGTCGATGCGCCGTGCCTGGGCCGGGTGCGAGGGGGTCTTGACGCCGACGATCTTCTTCTGGTCGCGGATGTCGATCACGACCGAAACCAGGTCGAGGTTCTGCTGCTGGATTCTGGAAATATTCATAGGTATATTATACGTGATGATACCGTTCGAGTAGTCGAGCACCTCGCTGTAGGTCAGGTCGATCTTCGCCCTGCCGCCGGCGGGGACGGCGCCGACCTTCGTCTCGAAACTGTTCGGATCGGCCTGCTGCGCCATTGCCGGCATCATGCCGGTGCTCTGGGCGTTCTGGTAGATCTGCTGGGCGTCCTGTTTCTCCTCGATGGCGCCGACTTGCCGGATGCCGTTCGGGCCGGTCAGGCCGAACTCCTGCACCGACGCCTTCTCGTTCAGCGGAAACCGGTAGCTCGTCTCCTGGGTGACGTCGGATGTGTTGATGAAGCTCTGCTCCAGCTTCGTGACGGCGACCTGGTTGTCGATCGTCACCTTGACGCGCTGTTCGAGCATGGGAAGCTGACCCTGCGGGCCATACAGGTGCAGCGCCGTGGCGGGAACCGTTGTGAACGCAAGCGTGACCAGCATCATCAAGAGCGATATCGTGCGTATCATGGCCTTTCCTCCTGGTGTCTCTCCCGCCGTCGAAGTCTGCGATCAGGCCGCCACCCGCGAGACGGAGAACGAATAATGTGAGGTCGGAATAAGTTCAATATGAAGAGGCGTCTGCGGGGTACCGATCGATCGCTTCGAATGCGGGGCACACTGGTGTTGAGCAATCCTCGTGCCAGTAGCGAGATGCAGCATGAACGGCCACTTGGAGCCGAGTTCCGGCCATGGCGGACAAGGTTGCCCCTCTGGGTGCGTCAGAAACGACACGGCGAGAAGCCAGGCATGACGCGGGAACGGATTGACGTTCATCGGGCGTCGGAGCGGGGCCCGACTCAGCGAGCAGGCGGCGTCGTCGGGAAGATCAGCCCGGCGCGGAGCAGATCGCCTCCCGTCTGCATGCCTTTCCGCTCGAGGAGCGTCAGAAACTCTTTCAGGACGCCTTTCAGGGCGAGCGTGTCACCCATGGCGCGGTGCGCGTCGTTCAGCTTCACGCCGAAATGCTGGGCGACGATGCCGAGCTTGTTCGTCGCGAGCCCGAGAAACTGGCGCGACAGGCGAAGGGTGCACAGCGACGGCATCTGGAGCGGCACCTGGTAATACTCGCGCCAGGCGTGACTGATGAACGCCCAGTCGAACGGGGCGTTGTGCGCGACGAACACGCTTCCCTGGAGGATTCCGGCGATGATCGGCACGACTTCCCGCATGGTGGGCTTGCCGCGGACCATCTCGTTGGTGATGCCGGTCAGTTCGATGATTTTCTGGGGAATCGGCACCCCCGGGTCGACCAGCGTCTCGAACCGCTCCTCGGCGTCTCCCGTGATCGAGATCATCGCGACTTCCGTCACCTGGGCCATGGGCGGCGCGAAACCGGTCGTCTCGAGATCGAGCACGACGTAGGGGATCGAGCGGATCGGCGTGTGTTCGAAGGGAAAGGATACAGCGGAAGGCTTCATACGGCAATGGTATCCATCCCGAAGCGCCAGGTCAATCAGCGGATGCTGCTCTTACCGTTTGGTTTTGTCGGCGGCTGACTGCCCCTGATCTATGATCCGTTCCAGGAGTTCTTTCTCGCGATCGAGGGCCGGATCGCCGATCAATTGCGACTGCTGGACGAAATACTCTTTGAATCGCTTCATCTCACCGAGCTTTTGCGGTGAAACACGCAGCGTGGACGAGGTGTGTTCCCAATAATTTGGGGAACGGGCCTCGTTTTCTGGACGCCCGTCGAGCTGCCCGCGCTCGGTGCGGATCCAGTCTTTCATGAGGGTGACAAGACGGGTCAGGACGACGGCCTTGCGAACGTCCCGCGCGGCGCACCACTCCCCATCATCCGCCGGGGCCGGCGCCGACACGGTCGTCTGATAGACCTTTCCGGAGCGATCCTCATACGAAGCGGTCAGTCGAAGATCGCTGCCCGGGCTGGTTCGCTTGAGTTTGAGCAGGATGATGCCGCCCTTCACCGAGTCATCTTCGAGCGGGGCGGGAAACAGCGTGTTCACCTTCATCAGCAGGCCCGTGGCCTGGTCCGCCTCCGGTGAGCCGTAGACCTCGTCGATGCTGAACGAGTCGGAATGCAGGGTTACGCGAAGATTGAACAGCAGCGGCGTGACCATGTAATCAAACTCTTTCGCGAGGCGCTTCTTGAATTCCCACGGGCTGTGAATGGCGTAGTAGTTGGCGCCGCGGATTTTGGTGATGTGCTCGACCAGCTCCGTCTGGAAATCGATGCCGACCCCGATGAACGTCGTATAGACCCGCTCGGCGGCATACGTCTGTGCGAGCTCGAGCAGGCTGTCGCGGCTGATCATGCCGATATTGGGCATGGCGTCGGTCAGGAAGATGATACGATTCTCATACTGCTCGGGATCGGCGTTTTCGACCCCCGCCAGCAGGCTGCGGCCCAGGCGCATCCCGGCTTCCATGAAAGTACCACCCCACGGCACGATATCAAGGATATGGCGCTTGATGGCCGGCATGTTGGTCTGCCCGACCGCGCGGAGGGGCTTCGCGACGAAGCTTCCGCTGTTGAACAGGACCATGCCGAAGCGGTCGTCGTCCTTCAGGTGTCCGAGCATCTCGACGAGCGACTTCGCGGCAATCTGCATCTTGGTGGCGTTCCGATCCGGATCTTCCATGATGCGGTTCCGCTCGTTTTCGGGAAGCGACTGGTCGTAGTAGTAGGAATGGAATCCGGAGCTCATCGAGCCGCTGATGTCGAGCACCACGACGAGGTTCAGTTTTTTCCGCTTGATGCTCGAAGTGTCGAGATTCGCGCGCAGGCCGACCGAGACGAAGCTGTCGAGACTTTCCGTCAGCGGATTCCTGAGCACGGCCCAGGAGCAGGACGGCTTGAAAAGGCCCTCGGGCGTGCCGCTGGCGGCCGATTCCGAGGTCGCGGATGCCTGGGAGCCCTCGAGGGTATTGAAGGAATAGTCGTAGAACAGACCTTCATACGTGATGTCGGTTTCGTTCGGCAGATTCCCGTAGGACACGTTTTGTCGGAACGTGTTGATATCCTTGGCGCCGCCGACGGCGAATCCCCCTTCGCGCGCTTTCCGGAAATTCGGGATGGAGGCCGCAACGAGGCAGGCGAGGAAGAAGACGACGGCAATCGCCTTGATCAGGAGATAGCTCTCGGAATAGAACCTTTTCAGCATGATGATGCAAAAACGTCCCAGACGCGGCAGGAACGCGATGAACACGGCCGTCAGCAGAAGCAGGGACTGAGGTGACAGTCCCACATTGGTGTAACACCAGTCGTCGGTCTTTCCCAGAAGGCCGGCGAGGAAATTGAATGCCAGCATGAAGAGGGGGATCGTTGCTCCCGCATAGAACAATTTGTCCGTGCGATTCATCATTCATGCCCTCGATTCGATAGGATGCCAGGCGGAGCAGATGCCCTTTGGAGTTCTTCGGATTTTACAGCAAGGATTATACCATGCCCGTTGCGCGAACAGAACGTGCCGGCAGCCGGGAGGGAGGAATGCCGATGCGGGGAGGGCAAACGCAGAACCCGTGGGGAATGACATTTCATGGCTGGTCGGAGTATCTTGAAGAAAACGACTCATGGGGGGGAATCCATGAAACTTTTCAAGTTGACCGGGGTGATCGATCGCATTACCGGAGGCGTGGCGGCCATCGTGCCGGACGACGGTTCCCGCGAACTGTATATTTCCGAGAAGGACCTGGCCGACCCGCGGGAAGGCCAGGAGGTCGATCTGGTTGTTGTTCCGCCTGACAACCCGAACGACGTGTGCAAGGTCGTGTCGTTCGCCCGGAAGAAGGTCGTGAAGCCCGTGAAAATCAAGGCCGACGGCGCCCTTCTCAAGGCCATGATCCGCAGCCGCGACCGGCTGAAGGCGACGCTCGACCAGGTCGAAGCCGACGAAAACGCCGACCCCGAGGTCGTGGAACAGCTTCGCGAAAAGCTCAGGTTCCTCGACCGCGGCATCGAACTCTTTTCATGACGCCGGCCCGGGAATAACAAAGCGTTAATTATATATGACCGCATCGCATGACGGGATCGTTCTCTGGCCCGAGTTGCAGAAGTTGGCGACATCGAACAAGCGGAGGAAGAGGCTCGAAGCCGTCCAGACGAAGATGGAACGCGCGTTTTCTTCGCAGGAGATACCGGTCTTTCGCCTGATCGTCGCCGAGGGTTCCGGGCTCTTCGTGGAGATGAGCGATTTCGAGCGGCTGGCGGAAGCGTTCCCTGCTATCTTGTCCCTGTTGTATGAGGGAAGTGAAGCCACGCCGCTCGGCCACGAACGTTCGTACGACGAGGCGAAGATTCTCGATGCCCTGCGCTCGTCGGCACATATCCGGGATTTCATCAGCCGGTTCTCGCCGCAGGCGGCCGCGGCGCCCGTGAAAGCGAAGAAAGCCTTTTTCAGACACATCATCGCCGCCGATCAACCCGGCGGCACGTCTCACCTTTCCATGGAAGAAGACCGCTACGAGGCCCGGCTCTCCTACCGCGACAAGCAGCACCTGCTGAAGATCATGGAGCATCTCGGAATCCGTCTGGAGACGGTCCCCCGCGAGAACCAGGCGTCCCTGAAGAACACCATCTTCGAGATCGAGGGCGTTCCCGACCTCCAGCAGCCTGGGGACGTGACCCTTCTGGACCTCCCCGCCAGAGTTGCCGTGCACGGAACGCCTGGGTCCGGCGGAACCATCACGGTCATGATTCTCGACTCCCAGGTTTCCAACGACAGACGTTTCAACCTCCCTGAACAGATCAGGAAACTCGACGCCCTCCTCGCGACGGCGTGAATCCCGGCGTTCTATCTGATATCCTGAAAGAAAAGCATCAAAGCCTGGGGTTCTTGATTGTGCGATATCAGCCCCAGCGGTGGAGGCAGAGTCATGAGACGGATCCTTCTCCTCCCGGCTGTCTTGGCCATTTCGGTCTGGGCCGGCGTCCTTTTGGCCGCTGATTCCAGCGGGCTCGAGGAAGGCCGACGTCTCGAGAAGGCCGGGAAGGCCGCCGAGGCGCTCGCAGTCTACCAGCGTGCGCTCGATCGAGGGGCGAATCGCGAGCTGGCAATAGCCGCGGCTGCCCTCTGCGGCAAAATGAAACGATACGAGCTCGGCATCAGTCTGCTTCAGCCGTCTCTGGAAGCCGCGCCGCGAGACGTCGGCTTGCTGAACCTGCTTGCTCTTCTGCATTCCAAGAACGGGCAGGCGGCGGAAGCGGCCCGGCGCTGGGAGCAGGTGCTTGCCATCGATCCGGGAAACCAGTTCTCGCAGGACAAGCACTTTCTCCGGCGCGGTCAGGGAGTTCCAGGCGCTCTCGATTTCCGAAAGTCTCGTAACGACGAGGTCGGGTGAGGCTTTGAACAGCTCCTGGCGGCGTTCCGGGGCGAGAGCGGAAAGAGGGATTTTCGCAAGGTCTGGTTCCGGAGCGTGGGGCGGGGAGGGCGGCGCCGCCTGGTCGGTCAGGGTTTTCAACAGGGCGGCCGCTTCCTCGTAGCCCTTCCGGTGAAGATCGCGGAGACGGCCGAGAATGTCTTCCCGCCGGGCGTTGTCAGCGGAGGGCCACTTCAGGCGGCATTGCTCGATCAGCTCCCGGGCCTTCTTGGCGCGATAGTTCGTCTTGAGCTGCTCGAGAAGATCCTGCGGATTTGCCTGGAGGAACTTGCCCTGGGCTTCCAGAACGCCTTTCAGAATACTTCCGATGATCTGCCGCTTGTCGCCCAGACAGCCTTCCATGACCTCGAGAAGGGCGATGGGCGGGTCGGACGTCGGGTTCACCTGGAAGAGATACCCCGCCCGCGTCAGCAGCGTCGGGTCATCTTCGGCCCCGAGAAACCTCAGCAGCAGCGGCTCGATGCGATCGAAGGGGAAAAAATAGGCATGGAACATGGCCGCGTGCCGATCCTGCGGATCATCCGAGAACAGCATGCCTTCGAAGTGGCGGAGTGCCTCTTCGGGATCCCATTTGTACAGGACCTTGATCGCGCGCGACCGGATCTCGTAATTGGGATTGGTGAGCAATGGAACGATCAGGCTTTGCAGGTTTTCAGGAGCCAGACGCTCGAGTGTCTCGACGGCCGCCGCCAGAACGCGCGGATTGGGATGGCGGCAGAGATCCTCGATGTCCTTCACCAGGTCGGGAGTGCCAAATGTGCGCAGAAATCGCAGCACGAAGGGAAGAACCTCGACGGGATAGGTTTCCCAATGGTGATCCTTCAATGTGAAAACGGTGGCCGGGCCCTGTTCCCGCGGCAGGCTTTCCAGCAGCAGGACGAACCGGATCGGATCCTGGCCGGGATCCCCGGCAAGCCGCTCGAGTTCAGCCTGGATGCGGTCAGGAGGAATCCTTTTCGCGCGGTCTGGAGAGACGCGGGCCAGGATCAGATGCATGTGGAGCCTGGTTGCCGGGTCGGACTCGGCTTCTGCCAGAACCGAGAAGGCCACTTTCAGTTCGTCCGTCCAGGAGATGCTTTCGATGCGCGTCAGAACGGCGAACCGGATTGCCGGATCCGGCGAACGCAGGTCCGAAAACAAGGCGTAGGCAATCTGCTGGCTCATGCCGTTCCTGGCCTGGGAAAAGCCTTATCGATGAGATGCGGCGATCTGCAGGAATGTCTCGCTGATCTTGCGGCAACGCTCCAGGAAATCCGTCTTGGGCAGGATATCGATGTAGTGCTGGTCGTTTTCGATCTTGAACTCGATCAGCGCAAGGGTTTCCATCTGTTTGAGTATCTTCCTGATCTCATCCTGAGGAACCACGAACGCTTCGGCACAGGATTTGACCACGTCCGGAAGCCGCATCATCGCGATGCTGGGCATGTATTTGACGCCCCTCACAGAGTGCTGCATCAGAAGGTGCAGAATCTCGGCGACCCCGACGAAGAGATCGGGCGTTCGGCTGACCAGGTCGGAGGTCTTCTTCAGCCGCTCGACCAGGTTCGTGAGAACGGCGTTGACGAGCTTCGGAGACTGCTCCATGAAATCCTCGAAATCTTTGCGCCCGATCTCGGCGACCCTGGTCGCACCGACGGCCGTCGCCGAAGCCGTTCGCTTCTGGTCCTTCGATAGAAGCGCCATCTCGCCGAACACGGTCACCGGCTTCAGGATGGCCAGGATCGACTTCTTTTCGCCCTGCTGAACCGAAATCTCGACCTGACCTTCGGTCAGCAGATACGCGGTATTGCCGACCTCGCCCTCCCTGAATATCAACGCGCCCGGTGAAAACTCGCGAACCAGTGATTTCATGGCCTGATCCTCTGATGATGGGTTTTTTCCAAGGTAGTATATCCCGGCCTCTTTCGCAACGCGGCGAGGAAACGGACGTCAGGGGATGGTGAGGTAGCTGAGGTCGGCGACGGCGATGCCTCCGGGGTGGTCGCCGGAGTTGCCGCGGCCGATCCCGACGATCTCGCCGGAAAGACTGGCGATAAGTTCCCGCGACCGCGCCGTTTCCGAAACGAACGCACCCGGCTTGACGGGAAGTCCGATTCTGCGCGCGTCAGCCTCGGTTCGGACGGCGATCGCCTTGATCACGTCGCGCCCAAAAGGGGGCTGGGCCTGAAAATCGAAAGAGTCTGACGGCCCAGGCAGGTCGTAGGTGCCGGCCGTGACATGGTTCCCGCCCGAATAGGGATTGGGGAACAGCATGTTGACCGAGCCGTCCGGGGAGATGCCGACGATAAAAATATAGCAGTCATGCGAAACCGCGAAGGAGTAGACAAGCTTTTCCCGGTTCCTGAAGGTCGTTTTGCCGCCCTTGGTGCGAAGATTGACCTGGAAGGGGGTTTCCGGAACCGACAGGTCGAACAGGCTTTTCTGAAGCAGAGCGGCCTTGAGAGGCTTGCCAAGTTCGCTTGCAAGCTGCTCGACGGTTTGCGCGTCCGCCTTCAACACTTCCAGACCGGCGGAATCGGCGAAGATCACTCGCTGACCGCGCCTGGAACGGTCGACAAGACCGATCAGATCACGCGTCGAATCGGGCCCCACGAAATTGAGAAAATCGAGACGTGAGAGTTCGCCCGCGAGCAGGGCGGACTGCCCCCCGGCGAGAAAGAGATTCAGCTTCGCCCGGTCATACGGCTTGCAGATGCGCGCGTATGAAACCGTCGTTCCCCGCACGACAGGCGGCTTCCCTTCGGGGGCGCGCTTCGAGCCCGGAACGGGAGTGTCCAGGATCGTCGACGTGCCGTCCTCCGGGGCCGGAGAACATTGTGGAATCTGCTTGAACCCGGCCGCGTTCAGGCGGTTTTTGGCGTAAAAATAGAGTTCTCGATATGTAATGATGCCGTTCGTGTCGGCGTCGGCGGGTCCTTTCAGACCTGAGCGCAGCATGGCCGAAAACAGCCCGGAGGGAACTCCCGCCGGAGCCTCCTCGACGTCGAGGCATTCCGCGCAGGGCTCGAAATCGCGTGCCGCTCCGAAAAAGACGTGTCCCGGCCAGGGTCCTTTCCCCGCCGGCGGCTCCAGCCCGAAAGCCTGTGGTTGCAACGCATTCTCCGCGGAGGACGGGGGCAGGACCGGCGCTTTCAGCACCCTGGTCAGCCCGGCGGGTTGATCCGAAAAGCTCAGACTGCGGTTTGCCGATCCGGAAAAGCAGGAGTCGATGACGCAGAAGAATTTCCGCCCCTGGAGCGTGGCGAAATACCGGTCGAGGAGATCGTCTGTCAGGAGCCCGTTTCGCTCGTAATCCCAGGGGGCGATGCTCTCGTCCTGCCCGTCCGGTTCGTCGCCGTCACGGTCCGCGACACGGAATCCGTGCCCGCAGAAATAGAACAGAACCGTGTCTCCTGGATCCGTGCCTTTCGCCAGATGCACTGCGAATGTTTCGAGAATCTTTCTTCCCGTCGCTTCGGCATCGAGGAGGGTGACGATGTCCGCATCCCGGAATCCATACCTGCCGATGAGGATTTTTTTCAGGAATAGGCAGTCGTTCACGCAGCCCTCGAGACGGTCTCGGGATGACGGATACGCGTTGATGCCCACGAGAAGAGCCTTGAGACGGGCACCCTGGGCGATGCCCGAAAGGCTCAGAAAAAGAGCAATGAATGCGCAGATCCTCGCAAGCGCAGGAAGGCGGAAATCTCTCATCGTCTCACTCCCGAAATCTCTGTTCTTGCGAAGAGTCTACCAGAAATTCGCCCCCTCGGTGCTCTTGTCACGATTTTCCGGGTTTGTTACCCTGATCGTACACAGACGCATTCGTTCGAGAGGAAAACACCACACGTCCTTTGCGCCGTACCGCCTTCGGCCCGAAGATGACGAAGGTCGCAGTCGGGGTGATCCGCGCAGGGAACGGAGAGCCGGGGAGGAGCCATGTCGTGCCGTTTCGTGCGACCGATGGTCGTATGTATATTGATAAGTATTGCATCGACTCCTGTGAGCGCCGATCGCACAATGGCGATCTCGTTCGTCGAACAGGGTCTGCGGGCGGCGGATGTCGATGCGAAAATCCGGTGTTTCACGCAAGCCTGGGAGGCGGATGAGACCTATGCGGTTGCCGCGATCAATCTGGCGACGGCCTATCAGAAGAAGGGAAAAACCGATGACGCCGTCCGCCTGTTCCAGGCCGCGCTCGAGATCGCGGAAGCGGCGGGCGACGCTCCGGCAGCCGCACAGGCGCTGTTCGGCCTCGGCGATGTCGCCTATGAAGGAAGACGGTACGGAACCGCCTGGGAATACTACCGGAAAGGGCTTGTTCACAGTCCCGGCGATCCCGAGACGAAGAGCCGGATCGCGACGCTGAAAAAAAATATGCCCCAATATTTCACCTCCGACGGCGAGTTCCTGTTCAAAGACCGGGATCAGATCGCCGCCGGCCTGCAGTTGAAGCGCGGCACGGGGGTCGTTCCTCGGTCTGACGGCGTCGATCTGCCGATTCCCTTCGAATACGACAGCGACGGAATCTCGACGGAAGCGGAACTGCAGATGGCCGCGCTGGAAGAGGCGGTGAAGACGCTTGCGCTGGGCATCATCGTCATCAACGGCCACTGCGATTCCCGGGGCGATCCGGAATACAACCTGAGGCTGTCGAGGCGCAGGGCCGAATCGGTGAAGCGGCGCCTGATGAAAGCCACCGGCTTCCCCGCGGGCCGCTTCCGGACGAACGGATTCGGCTTCGAACGGCCCGTCGTGCCGGATGCCCGCACCGAGGCTGATCACCAGAAGAATCGCCGCGTCGAAGTCGCTCTCGAGGCGAAATGACGATGAACCGTTCCATCCTGGCAGGAATTCTTCTGACTGCTTTCTGCGTCCTGCTCGCCGTCGACGGCGCGTTCGCGAAACAACCCGCGGCAGCTTCGAAACCAACGCGCCGGTGGGTCACGCCATCCGCCTCGTCGCAACCGGACCTCGCCCAAACGGGGCAGATGCGTCGCGTCGCATTGCTGATCGGGAACGCGGCGTATCGCTTTGCGCCGCTGGCGAATCCGCTGAACGATGTGCGGCTGCTGGCTGCGACCCTGAAATCGTGTGGGTTTGACGTGCAGCTGCTCGAGAACCAGTCACGAAAGGGGATGATCGAGGCCCTGAAGGCGTTCGAGGAAAATCTCGCCGGCAAGGACGCCGGCCTGTTCTACTTTTCTGGCCACGGGTTGCAGATCAAGGGCGAGAATTTCCTGGTTCCCGTCGATGCCGAGGCCTCGACCGAGTCCCAGATTTCCTACGAGTGCTTCGAGGCGCGCCGGGTCATCGACGCGATGCAGGCGGCCCGGGCGCGGGTGAACATCATCATCCTCGATGCGTGCCGGAACAATCCGATCGTCAGGAGTTCGCGCTCGATCAGCGGCGGCCTCGCGAAAATGGAGGCCGGCGACCAGATGATCATCGCCTACTCGACCTCGCCTGGCGACGTCGCGCAGGACGGCAGCCAGGGCGGGAACTCCCCGTATCTCGCGAACCTGGTGAAGCAGTTGACGGTGCCCGGCCAGGAAATCGAATCCATGTTCCGGAACGTGCGCCGGGGCGTCCTGCGCGACACCGGGAACATGCAGAAACCGTGGGAACATACGAGCCTGGTCGACTCGTTCAGTTTCGTCCCCGGAACCGCGCCTTCCCGGCGCCCGCCCGAAGAGCCTGTTTCCGCAAATCCCGCGGGGGAACAGCCTGCGACGGAGGATCTGACCGGAGGATCGATAAGCGCCCTGGAAAAAGCGGCTGAACGGGGGGACGCCCGAGCTCAGGAACAACTTGGGAACAGGTATGAAAATGGCGATGGGGTGGCAAGGAATCCCGCCAGGGCTTTCGAATGGTACCGGAAAGCTGCGGCTCAGGGCCTGGCCAGGGCACAGTATCGGCTTGGAAACTGCTATCACGACGGATTCGGAGTCGCGAAGAATTTCTCCAGCGCAGCCGAATGGTATGAGAAGGCGTCTCAACAGGGCGAAAGAGATGCTCAGGTCAGTCTTGGCGGCATGTATGTATATGGGGAAGGCGTAAAACAGGACTTCGCCGCCGCCGCGGAGTTATATCAACGTGCCGCGCTGGCAGGCCATCCGTATGCCCAGATGAACATGGGATTGATGTGTGAGCGTGGCGACGGAATGCCTCGCAATATGTCCAAGGCCCTCGAATGGTATCGGAAAGCCGCTGACCAGGACCTGCCGGAAGCCTGGGGAAAACTGGGAGTATTATATAGCGGAGTCTTTGGAATACCCGGGGATCCCGCGAAAGCGAAGGAATGTTTGGAACGGGCGGCGGCGAAAGGGCATGCCGTCGCTCTCGAAAATCTTGGTGTGATGTATGAAACCGGAAACGGCGTGCCGCAGAATTTCGGCAGGGCGATCGAACTGTTCCAGCAGGCGGCAGACAATGGGGTGGTTCATGCGTTGTCGAAGCTGGGCGTTCTGTATGCGAACGGGACCGGGGTCGGCAAGGACCTGGCCAAGGCCGCGCGCCTGTTTCAGCAGGCAGCGGACCAGGGAGATGCCGACGGGCAGGTGAATCTCGGCCAGATGTACGAACTCGGGGACGGCATGCCGCAGGATTATTCAAAGGCATTCACCCTGTATCAGCAAGCCGCGGCACAGGGCAACGTGGGTGGTCGGGTCAAACTCGGCGTCTTGTACGCAGATGGGAACGGTGTCCCGAAGAACACCGCGAAGGCGTTCGAGCTCTTTCGAGGCGCCGCGGAAGAGGGGAATCCCATGGGCCAGACAAATCTCGGTTTCATGTACGAGCTTGGAGACGGGGTTCCGCAAGATTTCGCAAAGGCCCGCGAGCTGTATCAGCTGGCCGCGAATCAGGGATCTGCGATCGCCCGCTACAGGCTCGGGGCCATGTATGCGAACGGCCTCGGTGTCAGAAGAGATTTCCGCAAGGCCGCCGAGCTGTTTCGGAGCGCCGCCGAGCAGGGAAATGCCGATGCCCAGATGAACCTCGGGATGATGTACGAGCGGGGCGACGGCTTTCCACAGAATATCTTCATCGCTGCAGACTGGTACAGAAAGGCCGCAAGCCAGGGGCACGCCGAAGCTTTGAAGCGGCTCAACAGGCTGAATATGCCGAACATCCCCCCGATGCCGATGAGACACAGATGACGGACGGCGCTTTGTCCTGGCGGGGTAAAAAAGACGGGGTCAATAATTTCGCCGGTCGAATTTCGGCAGGGAGAGCTTTGGAAGAACCTGGTAGACGTCGTTCGGCGTGAAAACGACAAGGTCGCTCAGCTTGAACATGCGTTTCGCGGATTTGTGCGACCGGTGAATGAGCTGGTTCAGCTGGTCGAGATCGCCGTTCCCGACCTGCTTTGAGAGCGTGATGTGCGGCTTGAAGTTCTCGGCGTCGGCGTGGGGAAACGGGTCGATCGCCTTTCCGAGCCCCAGCCTGACGGCCTCATGAAACTCCTGCAACTCCCTGCTCGGAAGCACCTTGAGATAGACGAGCGGAGACTTTTCGGCGGCATAGGAAAACAGGCCCAGCCCCCGCACGAACACCTTCATGGGAAGAAACGGCCTGGCGATCTCGGCGATGCGCGGCAGAAGGTGGCGAACATCCTGCTCCGTCATGCCTTCGTTCGGATACGCGAGATACTTGATCGTCAGGTGCGACAGGTCGATCGGGTCGAACTTCACGCATAGCCCGTTCAGCCGGCGGTGCCACGTCGCGATCAGCCGCCTGCTCTCCGCCGGCAGCCTGAACGCCAGCGTATACGGCAACCTGCATCCCCTGTTGTCCATGATATATATCTTTATTATATTTGTATGCTTGAAAATTTCCGGTCGCAAAACCGGCTTGCCACCATCGTTTCAAACTTCACTCTTCGAACTTCAAACTTCATCTGTTACCAAGAAAGCCCCGGATGATTCCGGGGCTTTCATGGTAACAGATGCGATTAGAGTGTGTCGAGAACCTTGGTCTGGGCGTTGAACTCCTCGATCAGCTTGTCCCACTTCGGGGCCTGGGCAGCGGCTTCGACCCAGAACTCGGGATCCCATAGCTGGTTGATTTCTTCGAACGTCTTCCCTTGCTGCTCGACCCAGGTGTAATACTTGAGGTTGTGCAGTTTCTTGCGGTCGTGGTAGCCGAGCTCATGCACGTGCTGGATGCTCTCCCCGAGCAGATACCGCTCCCAGTCGATGACCGCCTGGGTGGAACTGTATTTCCCGTGCGACTGCTGCAGCTCGGTCACGCGCGAGGCATACATCTCGGCGGCGTCCGTGAACGGCATGAACAGCACGTCATTCTCGTCCATCTCGAAGAACTTCGCGGTCTTGATGGCCGAGAGCATGTTGCTGATGCTGCTGATGCCCATCAGAGGCAGCATCTTGATGACGTCCTCGGAAACGCCCGCATCGCGAAGCGCCTTGTGGCCTTCCGGCTCGTTGAACAGGCGCAGGATGCGCATGCAGTTCTCGTCGTCGACGGCCACGACGCCGTCGGTGTTGCGGACGTTGTGGACCCACGGTACGTGCTTGTCGCCGATGCCTTCGATGCGGTGATCGCCGAACCCGTTCCAGAGCAGGGTTGGGCACTGGAGCGCCTCGGAAGCGATGATCTTGCTGTGCGGAAAGACGGTCTTCAGGTAATCGCCGGCCGCGATCGTCCCGGCCGAGCCGGTCGCGGAAACCCAGGCGGCAAGCCTGTTGCCGGGCTTCGCAATCGCCTTGAACGCCTCTTCGACGGCGGCGCCGGTGACATGATAGTGCCAGTTATAGTTGCCGAACTCGGCGAACTGGTTGAAGATGACGACCTTGTCGCCGCGGGTCTTGATCAGCTCCCAGCACTTGTCGTAGATCTCCTTCACGTTCGACTCGCAGCCGGGGGTCGCGATGACCTCGCTGGTGCCGATCTTGCGCAGCCAGTCGAACCGCTCCTTGCTCATGTTCTCGGGCAGGATGGCGATCGCGGGCGTGTCGAGCAGGGCGCAGTCGTAGGCGCCGCCGCGGCAGTAGTTGCCGGTGCTGGGCCAGACGGCCTTCTGGGTTGTCGGGTCGAACTCGCCGCTGACGAGCCGCGGAACGAGACAACTGAACGCCGCGCCGACCTTGTGGGCCCCGGTCGGGAAATACTTGCCGATCAGGCCGACGATGCGGGCCTTCACGCCGGTGATCTTCGAGGGCAGCTCGAAATAATTCACGCCGCCGAACGTGCCGCTGTTCACGTCGTTGTGCCAGTTGATGCGGAACAGGTTGATCGGGTTCACGTCCCACAGGCCGACGCCGTTCAGCTTTTTCAGCACCTTCTCGGGAATCAGCTTCGGGTTCTTCATCTGGGCGTAGGTCGGGATCAGGATGTGCTTCTCATGGCATCGCTTCACGGTATTGGCAAGCACGTCCTTGCGCATCTTGAGTTCGAACTTCTTTGCGTATTTCGACATGGTGTTCTCCTCGATGTCTGGAAAGAAAGCCGGCCGGGGCTTCCCCCGGCCGGACTGGAAGCGGATTACGGGTAGATGTGCGTCCCGGCCTGGCCCTTGACGGCCCGGGCCAGGTTTTCGGGGTTCGTGATGATCGCGTGCTTGCCGCCCGCGCGCAGGAAGTTCAGGACCGCCTTGCACTTGGGAAGCATCGAGCCCGGCTTGAAGTGACCTTCCGCGATGTATTTCTCGAGTTCGAGCGCGGTGCACTTGTCGAGAGCCTTCTGGTCGGGCTTGCCGAAGTTTAGATACACCTTCTCGACGGCCGTCGAGATGATGAACGCATCGGCTTTCAGATTCTTGGCGAGCAGGCCCGATGCGTAATCCTTGTCGATGACCGCAGCAACGCCCTTGAGCATGCCTTTCTCGTCGCGAACGACCGGGATGCCACCGCCGCCGACCGCCACGACCACGAAGCCGCGGTCGGCCAACGCCTTGATCGAGTCTTCCTCCACGATTTCCTGGGGCAGGGGGGAGGCAACGACGCGCCGCCAGCCGCGGCCCGCGTCTTCCATGATGTCCCAGCCTTCCTTCTCCTTGCGCGACTTAGCCTCGGCCTCGCTGTAGAACTTGCCGATCGGCTTCGTGGGCTTGAGGAAGGAGGGGTCGTCCTTGTCGACGACGACTTGCGTGACGACCGTCACGACGTCCTTCTTGATGCCGCGCTTCTTGAACTCGTTCGCCAGCGCCATCTGGAAATTGTACCCGATCGCGCCCTGGGTGTCGGCCACGCAGGAATCGAGCGGAACCGGATGGATCTGGGAGATCGACAGATCGCTGCGCAGCAGGATGAAGCCGACCTGCGGCCCGTTGCCGTGCGTGACGACGACGTTGTACCCGGCCTCGATCATGTCGGCGATGTGAACCATCGTATTGCACGCGGCCTGATACTGATCGGGAACGCTCTGGCGCTTCTCGTCCTGAATCAGGGAATTGCCGCCGACGGCGACGACGGCCAGTTTGCTGGTCTTCGGTTGTTCGGTCATGGGTTCCTGTTTTCCTTTCGGTGTCATAGAAAGATATCTATGGCTATAAAGACGTCACTTCTTGAGCGCCAGCGGCAGCATGGCGTAGAACTCGGCGCACTTCACCACCTCGGCGAGCGGCACCTGGTCGTTGACGGTGTGCGCATGCACCTCGTTGCCGGGGCCGAAGCCGATCGACGGGATGTTCGCCTTGCCCATCCAGTAGGTGCCGTTGGTCGAGAAGACCCACTTGTCGACGACCGGTTCCTTGTCGTCGTGGCAGGCCTTGTAGGCTTCGATGCCCGCGCGGACGAGCGGATGCTTCGGATCCAGGGCCCACGGCGGATAATACTTGCTGACCGGGAAGACGAAGCCGGTATAGCTGGGCGTATCGTAGAACAGCTCTTCGACCTTGCCGTTCTTCATGCTGGGCAGCGACTCGAGCTCCTTGATCGACGACTCTTCGTTCTCGCCGAAGGTCAGGCGCCGGTCGAGGTAGATCGTGCACTCGTCGGGAACGGCGTTCAGGCTGGGAGTCTTGCACTCGATCTTCGAAACCACGACCGAGCCCTTGCCCAGGAACGGGTCGTCCTTGAACATGTGCGACATCTTGCTGATCTCGTCGATGATCGGGGTCATCTTGTAGATCGCGTTGTCGCCCCGTTCCGGAGCCGATGCGTGGCAGGTGCGCCCCTTGGTCGTCACCTTCAGCTCGACGCGGCCGCGGTGACCGCGGTAGATGCGCATGCAGGTCGGCTCGCCGATGACGACGAAATCCGGCTTGATCTTCTCGGTCTCGACCAGCGAATGCGGGGCGATGCCATCGCACTCCTCTTCCATGTTGCCGAAATAGTACAGGCTATAGCCGTCGAGCAGGTTCAGGTCCTTCAGGATCTTGAGCGCGTAGACCATGCCGGGGGTCGAGCCCTTCTCGTCGCAGGCGCCGAGCGCATACAGGATGCCGTTCTCGACCTTGCCCTTGAAGGGGTCCCATTTCCACTGGGTCGGGTCGGCGATACCGACGGTGTCGATGTGGCTGTCGAACACGATCTTGACGGGGCCGTTGCCCACGCGTCCGACCGAGTTGCCCATCTTGTCGACGAACACCTCGTCGAACCCGAGCTTCTTCATCTCGTCGTTGATGCGCTTCACGACATCGCCGATCTTCGATTCGTAGCTCGGAATCGCGCAGATGTCGCGCATGAACTGGACCATCGCCGGCTCATGCTTCTTGACTTCGGCCTGGATCTTTTCAATCATGCCCTTGTCGATCTTCATGTGGTGCTCGCTTTCCTTGTCTTGGTGTATTCAGAACCGTTCCCACAGGGAACGGGCCAGTTCGCGCGACTTTGCGCACATCTCGGCTTCCTCGCCGTCGGCCAGGAAGGTGAGTTTGCCGTCGTCGTAGATTTTTTTGCCGCGACAGATCGTCGTGTTGACCGTAGCGCTGGTGAGGCCGAACAGCATGTGGCCCAGCGTGTTGCCGGCGTTGATCGGGGTCGGAGGCAGGTAGTTCCAGATGACCATGTCGCTGGCGGCGCCTTCCTCAAGCACGCCGATCGGCGTCTTGAAGATGTTCGAGGCCAGGGCCGGGTTGTTCTGGGAATACATTTTCCATACTTCCCCGTATGCTTTGCGCGGGTCACCGGCCTGGTGCTTGTGCAGGATGTTCGCCAGGGCGAAATCCGGCAGCGGGGACGGGGACATGCCGTCCGTGCCCATCATGACCGGCACTTTTTCCCGCATCATCAACTCGATGTTTGCGCAGCCGACCGCGTTGTTCATGTTCGAGCGCGGGTTGTGCGCCACGTTGGTGCGCGTGAGCGCCAGCGTGTGGATGTCCATCTCGTCGACGTGGACGCAGTGCGCGAAAATGCTGTCGGGGCCGGTGAGGCCGACCCGGTGCAGACGGTCGACGACCGAACGGAAGCCGCGCCGGCGGGCATCCTCGAGGTCGGCCTTGTCTTCGCAGACGTGGATGTGACACCCGACCTTGAGCCCCTTGGCCAGTTCGGCGGCCCGGGCCAGCGTCGAATCCTCGATGGTCATGCTCGCGTGCAGGCCCATCATCGCGGCCATGTCGGGCTCGCTGTCGAGCTTGATGCCCCGGATGAAGTTCGCGTTCTCCTCGAGGCCCGCGTCACGCCGCGAAGCGCCATCGCGGTCGGAAACCTCGTAACAGAGACAGCCGCGGACGCCGCACTTCCGAAACGCCTGCTGAAGCGTGTTCAGCGAGCCGCCGATCGCGTGAGGGCTGGCGTGATGATCGATCAGGGTCGTGACGCCGGAGCGAACCGCTTCGAGAAGCGGGATCATCGCGGTCAGATACAGATCGTCGGGTTTGAGGGCCTTGTCGAGCCGCCACCAGAGCCGCTCGAGGATCTGCACGAAGTTCTCGGGCGGGGCGTCCTTCAGGGCGATACCTCGCGCGAACGTCGAATACAGGTGCATATGCGCGTTGATCAGGCCGGGCGTCAGCAGCAGCCCGTTCGCGCTTTCGAATTTCGCCTTGGGAAAGCGCTTCTTCAGCTCGTCCGTCGTTCCAACGCCGTGGATCTTCTTCTCGTCGAAAGCGACCGCGCCGTCCTCGATCACCTGGTGGTTGGTGCCGAGCGTCGCTACCGTAGCATGTCCGATGATCTTCATCCGTTCACCTCGGGTAAAAGTATCCCTCGTAACAACGATAAACGGCGATCCGTCACAGACGTTCGCCGCTCCTGTTCATAGCATGGAGAATATGGTGTGGAAGCCCGACACCGTCATCCCGTTCCTTATCGTACCGTTCTCTCGTTTCTCAAGAGAGGAACGGCCGAAATCTACCACACCCCCCGCCCATTGTCAAAAACTATGGGTTTCGGAAAACGCCACGTGTTTCCGTCGAGGCGGGTTTGAATCCCGCCCCGACACCAGCATTTTACGCTTTGCCGAAATACAGCTCGCGGCTGCGGCGGTTCTGCAGACGAACGATTTCGGACAACTCGTCGTCGCTGAAGCGGGTGAACTTGCCGGCGTTGATGAGCAGCTCGCCGTGGACGACCGAGAGATCGACGTTATCGACCGCGCAGAAGACCAGCGCCGCCAGCGGGTCGGTCGAGCTGCCGGCCTGCCGAAGCGAGTCGAGCCTGAAACCGACGAAGTCGGCTTCCATGCCGGCCTTCAGAAACCCGATGTCATCACGGCCGAGCACCTTCGCACCGCCGAGCGTGGCCATCTTCAGCACGTCCTTCGCCGTGATGCACTTGGCGCCGTTCTTCACGCGCTGCAACAGAAGGGCGTTCCGAACTTCCAGCATCATGTTCGAACAGTCGTTGCTGGCCGAGCCGTCGACCGCGATGCTGACGGGAACCCCGGCCTTCTGATACTCGACGATCGGCGCGATGCCCGAGCCGAGTCGCATGTTGCTGGTCGGGCAATGGGCGACGCCGCCCTGCGCCTTCGCCATGCGTGGGATCTCGGTGCCGGAAATATGGACGCAGTGCGCGTAGAACGAGTTGTTGTCCATCCATTCCAGCTGTTCCATCAGCTCGAAGGGGCGGCAGCCGTACATCTTGATGCAGAAGTCGTCCTCGTCATGGGTCTCCGCCAGGTGCGTGTGACATTTGAGGCCGTTCCTGTTGGCATACCGCTTGGCCTCGACCATCAGCTCCTTCGTCACAGAGAACGGGGAGCAGGGCGCCACGACGATGCGCGTCATCCCGCCCGACTGCGCCTCGTGAACCTTCTTCACCAGCCGGTCGGTCTCCTCCATGATGACGGCTTCGGTCTGCACGACGGAATCGGGCGGCAGGCCGCCGTCCTTCTTCGAGCGCGACATGCTGCCGCGGCACAGGTGAAACCGGAGGCCGGCGCGCTTCGCAGCCGTGACTTGGCTCTCGAACAGATGGGACTGGCCCGCGGGAACCAGATACGAATGGTCGACGGCCGTGGTGCAGCCGCTCTTGAGGAGTTCGAGTGCCGCGACCGTCGTTGACAGGTGAAAATCGTCGGCCGTCAGCTTCGCCCAGAGCGGATACAGGTTGACGAGCCACTCGAACAGCTCGGCGTCCTGAACTTTCGGAAAATTGCGGGTCAGCGTCTGATAAAAGTGATGATGCGTGTTCACGAGGCCGGGAATCACGATCATTCCTTCGCCGGAGATGCTTCTGGCGGTGCCGGCCTTCTCCGCAAGCTCCGATGCGGATCCGACGGCGGCGATCTTCGAGCCTTCGACGAGCAGCGAGACGTTTTCCAGGACAGGTTCGTCACCACCGGCCCAGAAGTAGCTGATATTCCTGATGAAGAGGTTCATTCCATTCCTCCGGAGGTATTTTTCTCAACGGCACATATTACCACAACAAAGGGCAAAATCGCACGATGCCCTCGTCGCAGGGCAAGTGCATCCGCATTATTGAGCCCTGTATAACAAAATGCCAGTTTCGCGTTCCCGTTCGTGCTGAGCCTGTCGCGAAGCACGAGAGACCCTCGTCCTTCGACAAGCTCAGGGCGAACGGGAGATTCGCTGAATCACTGAACGGAATTTCATCTGCGCCATCTGCGGACCGGTTCCTGTTCCGGTGTCCGATTTGTCCCCGCCGGGATTGACCGGGGTGGGTGCTTGTGCTAGACTTCGCCCAACAATCGGTTCAAGGAGCAGCAGAGAAGATGAAGAAGCGGATCATTCGAGCTTTTCTCGGCGCGGGAATCGCTGCCGGCATGATGATGAGTGGCCCTCTCGCGGTGAACGCCGCCGAGAGCAAGGATCCTTCCAGCATGGTCAACATCGGCGGAGACGCCGGTGCCGCGATCGAACCCGAGATCGAACTGAAGGTCGGCGACCCCGCTCCGGAATTTTCGCTTCCGAACCTCGTCACCGACAAGATGGAAAGCCTGAAGGATTACTCCGGCAAACCCATCATTTTGTTCTTCATTCAGAGCGCCTGCTACTCCTGCCTCCAGGAAGCCAAAGCGCTCAAAACCCTCAAGGAGCAATACCCCGGCATCGAAATCATCGCGATCGGCGTTGATCTCCTCGGAAAACCGATGCTGGTCTCCTGGGCTGCCCACAACAACATCAATTACCCTGTGCTTCTCGACCCGATCTTCTCGGTGCCCGAGAAATACGGCTTCTCCTTCACGCCCAGTTCCGTCGTTATCGACAAGGCCGGGAAGATCGCGATGGTTCACGCCGGCTATCGTCCCCAGGACCTGAAGCTGTTCGAAGACAAGATCAAGGAACTTCTGGCGCAGAAATGACGTGACGGGCGGCCCCGCCGGCAGGCAGGGCCGTCGTTGCATGACCTGTCTTTCCTCGACGCGAACGCTGGCAGGATATCCCGAGAGAGATTCGGTAATAGTGAGAGCTATACATAAAGGAACCGATGGCCGGCCATGACACAGGAAGCTGTCGACAGGAAGAACGGTGCGGCCCTGACGCCCGCGCAGGTGGATATTCTCATCTATACCTGGCGGCAGATCTGCGTCGAGGAGCACCTCGAGGGCGTCTTCGCCCTGCTGGTCGATTCCGCGAGACGCCTGACCGACGCCGAGCACGCCTCGATCGCTCTCATCGAGGGCTCGAAACTGCGGTTCGTCGGCTCGACGCGCGAAGACCAGGCTGCCCGTGGGAACGTCGTCGTCCCCCTCGGCGCCGGGATCCCCGGCAAAGTCGCCCAAGACGGTATAGGGCGCCGTATAGAATGCGGCGATTACGTGAGCCCGGTTACGCGCATCAACGCCCCGCCTGTCCATAACCTCGAGCATCGCTCCCTGGCCTGCGTGCCGCTGAAGGTTCGCGAAGAGATCATCGGAACCCTCCAGGTGTACAACCGCGTCGGCGCCCCCAAATTCGACGAGACCGATCTCGAAGCGCTCCAGGTGCTCGCCGACCATTCGTCGGTCACCGTCGAACGGCTGCGCCTCCAGAAAAACCTGCTGATCGAGTCCAGTCGGGTGCGTGGAATCTTTCAGGCTCTTACCGACGGCATCATGGTCGTCGATATGTCCGGCAACCCGGTTTTGTACAACCAGGCGGTCGAAAGCCTCTTCTTCCCCGACGGCAGACAGAACTACGCGCTCGCCACCTACGTCAGCAACGTCATCCGGAGCGGCGAAACCTCCGGTTCCTCCGAAGTGGTTCTGCTCAAACCGCACGAGATGATTCTTTCGAACCGCTTTGTCACGATCCCGGGAACGGCCGGCAACCCTGCGGAAGTGATCGTATCGATCCGCAACATCTCTGATCAGCGCGCGATCGACCGGCGGTTTTCCCAGTTCTACGCCCTGATGCTCCATAAGCATGCGAAGCTGATTCGACGAGCCTGGAAGCAGAAGGATCCGGTTCAATCGCGAAAACTGCTGCGCCGCCAGAAAGAATCGATGCGGCATCTCATCTCGCTGACAGAACTGAAGAGCGGCCCTCTGAGGCTCGAACGGGGAAACTGCAGCCTTACCGACATCTACAGCAAGGTGAAAGCCAGGTTCGAGCGCGGCTTCCAGCGCATCGGAATCCGCCTCGAAGATTCGGGACTGCTTTCCCATGGCCAGATCGCAGGGCGCTTCGACAGCTCCCGCATGACCCTGATGTTCAAGACACTGTTCATGCAGGCGAAGCGCACCTTGAAAAATGGCGAGAAATTCATCTGGAATGCCCTGCCGTCCGTCGGACGTATCGACCTATTCGTTGGCATGCAGGGCGCGGGCATTTCCGAACATATCCGTCAGGACGCTCTCGACTGGAACGCTCAGGTCGACCGCATCATTTCGGGGGAAAGCACATCGCTCGACCTCGACCTCGCCTTCCTCGGACACATGGTTCATGCCCATAAGGGTACGATCACGATCTGCCGCGACAGCGACGACGAGACGTCGATCAAAGTCGCGCTTCCCCTGGGGTAATATGAGATGATTCCGCTCAACGATTCAACCCGCATCAGAAGATACGCTTTCGACGAGGTCGTGCGCGTACCCTGCCTGCTGAGCGAAGTCGGGAAGGTCCGCGACCGGATCGGGAGCAAGCTCGAGACTCTCGGATACAGCCCCCGCGTGAAAATGAACATTGCGCTTGGCCTCGAAGAGGCGATGATGAACGCAATCGATCATGGCAGCCTCCGCGGTCAGCCGGTCATCGAGGTCGGCTCGACCGTCAACGCCCAATGCTGCATCCTCCAGGTCACCGATTTCGGCGGCATCACCTTCAACCCGGAGTATTTCGAGAAGCTCGCCGAAGTGAAAGAATGGGGTAAGGGCGGGCGAGGCATTTTCCTGCTGAAGCGCCTGATGGATGAAGTGTACTACTTCTTCCATCCTGAGAAGAGCACCTCTGTCGTCATGATCAAATACAGGGAGGCTCCACCGGCCATGCCGGAAGCCTGAATCAGAAACCAGCCGGGAGGTTGAACGGGCGGTACACAAAATCGAACGTGTTCCTGTTTCGTCAGACCTGCGGAAGGCCTTGAACACAGGGTTTGATGGGGTGAAAAACTTTTTTTGAAAAAGGGTGTTGACTCGAAGACCCGAAGGTGTTACTATAGACCCTACCAACGGGGCGCACCCCCCGAGGTACCGATCGAAAGACCGGGGCTCATTGAGAATAAGATCGAGGGACCAAGGAAGACGCCAAGTGGGCTTCCGGGCGTGGTCGCAAGATTGCGCCGAGGAAGTTGAGTTTGTTAGACCGAAGTAATTCGGGATAAAAACTCCATGAGTTGATAGAAGGCGGATCTGCAAAGAAACGCTTTTGAATAATTTTCGTGGAGAGTTTGATCCTGGCTCAGGACTAACGCTGGCGGCGTGCCTAACACATGCAAGTCGAACGGTTCTGTTCGTGATAGCAATATTGTGGACAGGATAGTGGCGAACGGGTGAGTAACACGTAGGTAATCTACCCTTTGGATGGGAACAACTCAGGGAAACTTGAGCTAATGCCCAATGAGACCACGTCCCGGGAGGGATGGGGCCAAAGGCGGGGCGAAAGTCTCGCGCCAATGGATGAGCCTGCGGCCTATCAGCTAGTTGGCGGGGTAAAGGCCCACCAAGGCGAAGACGGGTAGCCGGCCTGAGAGGGCGAACGGCCACACTGGGACTGAGACACGGCCCAGACTCCTACGGGAGGCAGCAGTGAGGAATTTTCCGCAATGGGCGCAAGCCTGACGGAGCGACGCCGCGTGAGGGATGAAGGCTTTCGGGTTGTAAACCTCTTTTGTTTGGGAAAAAGGTCCGCGTGCTCATACCACGTGGATTTGATGGTACTAAGCGAATAAGCCCCGGCTAACTACGTGCCAGCAGCCGCGGTAATACGTAGGGGGCGAGCGTTGTCCGGAATTACTGGGCGTAAAGGGCGTGTAGGCTGTTGGGTAAGTCTGGTGTGAAATGCTACGGCTCAACCGTGGCACTGCGCTGGAAACTGCCTGACTGGAGTGCAGGAGGGGTCACTGGAATCCCCGGTGTAACGGTGAAATGTGTAGATATCGGGGGGAACACCTGTGGCGAAGGCGGGTGACTGGCCTGCAACTGACGCTGAGACGCGAAAGCGTGGGGAGCAAACAGGATTAGATACCCTGGTAGTCCACGCTGTAAACGATGAGTGCTAGGTGTAGGGGGTATCGACTCCCTCTGTGCCGCAGCAAACGCATTAAGCACTCCGCCTGGGGAGTACGGTCGCAAGATTAAAACTCAAAGGAATTGACGGGGGCCC